>Ga0315277_10000256_pt1 | contig 90267 bp, 101 predicted proteins | sample YL17G05_15_MG_FD_203695 | JGI IMG/M metagenome (GOLD analysis project Ga0315277, IMG submission 203695) | Sediment microbial communities from Yellowstone Lake, YNP, Wyoming, USA - YL17G05_15 | ecosystem: Environmental > Aquatic > Freshwater > Lake > Sediment | place: USA: Wyoming | collected...
AGGTCTCAGTTAATTTTATTAACCCGTTAGAAGAATTCTTCATGGGAGCCCCCTCCTGTTATTCTACTCAATTAACAGTTGGGGCCAACTCCCCTTTATAAATCATTTCTACAGAGCCGTTTAAACACGGATGTAGAAAACCTCCCGCATAAAACAGGTCATTGCATACCTGTACAGGTTGTATGCCACGCATATTGCCTTCAGTTCCTTCTTCTGTCGTCTTGTTGACCTCGAATAGACCGTGTCGCCGAACACCGCCTTCATGACGAAGAACACGGTCTCTATGCCCTGCCTCTTCTTGTACGTCTTTTTGTCGCCGTTCGAGACCATTTCCTTTCTGAACCTGCCGCTTACTTTGTACGGCTTCCTACCCATCCTTCTTACGGGTATCACCGTTCCCGCCTTTATTACGTTCCTCACGAACTCGTGATTCGCTTCCGAATCGTATCCCTTGTCGGCTATGACCGTCCTTATCCTGACGGTCTTGGACGTCCTCCTCACCAGAGGCACGAAGTCGAGGGTGTCGTGGCCCTTGTCCTTCCTGGGCCTGCTGGCCAGTATGACCTGCTTCTCGACGTCGGCGGTTATGCTGTTCTTGATGTACGCTTCCTTCCAGACGTGCTTCTTCCTCCGGTACTTGATCATCATGAAGTACCTCGAGGCGTGGCTCGAGCTGAACCCGGTCGAGTCTATCGCCACGATGCCGGACAGCTCGAACAGCTTCGCGGTCTGGCATAGTATCCTTTCGAACAGTATGGTGCTGAACCTCCTGAAGAACTTCTGCAGGGTCGTGTAGTGCGGCAGCCGCTTCAGACCGATTATGCGCACGACCTCTGGAGCAATCTCCAGAAGCTGGATGACGGTCCTGTAATGCTTCCTCTCCTTCTTCATCAGCAGGAAAATGCATGCGTGCTGGTACTGCTTGTAGAGCTTCTTCGAATACTTGTTCGAGAACAGCGGCATTCTCGAATGCCTGCATACAGTCACGCAGGCTTTCGCAAACTTTATTAATACGTTAGAATCAGATTTCACTGGGGACCCCCTCCTGTTTTTCTCAACAATTAACAGTTGGGGACAATCCCCTCTTATAAAAGAAGAAAAGGATTTCTACACGGGTGTTTAAACATTTTATGTTCTAGAATTCTCGAACTCGATACTTACACGAAGAACAGGAAAAGCACGGCGTAAAGCAGGGGGACGACGAAGAATACCGAATATTCCGTGCTCCTGTGTATCTTGTCGACTATGTCGTTTCTCTTGCGCCCGGCAAACTCGATAATCAGGATGTCCACGAATATGCTTACTAGGAGAATCAGGTACGTGACTATCATGAACTTGTCAGCTAACGTGAGATAACCCACTGCCGGTATCTGGTTGGCTATCGATATGTGGAACATCACTGCGGCAACGAGGCTCGAGCCGGCCACCGTGATCCTTGTTATGACATTGCCAGGGTCGAGGACAAAAGTAAAAACCACTACCAGGATTATGAAAAAAACGGGAAGGAACGTCTTCATGAAAGAGCTGACTGCTATCCTTGATATGTCTACTGTGAAGACGTACTGTGAGTAGTTCTCGCCGTACACCTTGTACTCGTGCATCTTTATCGCCGCCTCCCAGCCGTCGATGTTCCAGCCGGTGAAGAATATCGAGCCGTCTATGCCCGACTCCTTATTATTCGGAATGTAAACGAGCTTGCCAGTCGTCGCTTCCTTGTCCTCCATTCTTATCTGCATCCTCTGCGAATCGAAGGGAAACTTTCTCAGGTCGACGGGGCTGTTCAGGCTGGCCTGTATCCTGTAGAACTTCTCGCCCGGCTCGTCTATTATCTTGTCCGTGCTCTCCGCCCTGCCGTTCATGAACTCGAAGTTGTCCGGCGTACCCGGCGCACATTCGGCAGGATTACCGGAGGCATCGGAGCATTTCAGGGACAGATAGAAATCGGCCGTGAACGCGCCGCTCGTTATGTCGAATTTCCCGAGGTTCAGGACGTAAAGGCCGACTTGGACTTCCTGCGGCGCGGCCTGCGCGAACGCTGGACCTGCGCCGGCGATGAAAAAGACTATAAGCGAGACTGCCATAACCACGACGTTTTTCGTAACCATGGATGAAACCATAAATTTTAGTACATTGTTGTACTTATTAGATTTTCGGCGTGGTGTTGCCCCGGCTGCCCCGATTATTGGAGAAAAGTGTCATTTCCATCTACTGCCCCCACCGAAAACTTTATATACTACTCAATGTATAAGATTATACACCACAATATCAAATGATACCATCTATACCATCATATACCATCAAAATGTAAGAGTTATGATAATGGATTCATAATCCTTGGTGAGAGCGCATGAAAAGAGACCCCCTGGAGATAATGAGGGAGATACTCGCGCTCCTCGAGAAGCAGAGGAACGAGGCGTTGAGCCTGAACGCGATCTCCGAGAAGACCGGGATTCATAATGTCACGGTGCGGCGTTACGTCGAGATAATCCAGATGGTCAGGAACGAGCCGGAAATCGAGGTCATCAGGACGGGCCATTCAATCATAGTCAGGATAAGAAAAGAGAAGAGGGAATGAACGTATGCTTTCAGGAGGTAGTTTTATGAAAACATTCGACGTATTCGGGATCGAGCCGGGCAGGCCGGAGAGGCCGTTCCCTTTAAGGCCCGGGACGGGAATCTTCAAGGGAATATCGCTTGATGACGAATTCCCGGTCACGGACGAGACGGATTTTATTTTAATGCGCTCGGACAATATTTCATGGGGTCATGTTGCATCTGAAATTTTAAATGTTCAAGTGGAGGGTGATTTTTATGGCAGGAAAGGATAAGGAAATTTCGCTGAAGGTAGGAGAGCTCACCGATCGCGGCGAGTCTGGAATGGGGATAGTGAGAATAGAGTCTAGGTTAATGAACGAGCTTGGAATAAGGGAAGGCGACGTATTAGAACTCGGAGGCAAGAAGAAGACGGGAGCAATTGCCGTCCGCGCGTATCCGGCGGATATCGGCCTCAACCTCATCAGGATGGACGGGATAACCAGAACGAACATAGGTGTCGGTGTTGGCGAAACGGTAAAGATTGCAAAGGCCGATGTCAAAGAAGCGAAAAAAATTGCCATCGCGCCTGCGCGGAAGGACGAGATGCTCGAAGTGTCGCAGGGCGTCGCGAACCTGCTTAAGCAGAATCTCATGGGCAGGCCTCTGGCAAAAGGCGACGTAATATCGCCTTCGCCCGTTGCAAGAACAAGGCGCAGAAATTCCAGCCCGTTCGGCGACGACATGGAACCTTTTTTCGATAATATTTTCAGAAGTATGGGCATAGACATGCAGGGATTCGGCGACGTCTCTTTCATGCCCATGCAGAGCGAAACCAGGCTCGCGATAGTTTCAACACAACCGGAAGGCATAGTCAAGATTACTAACAATACTCAGATAGAGCTCCGCAAAGAGGCAGTTGATCTCGAAACGGTGGGGAGGGTGCCGACCATAACCTACGAGGACATAGGCGGCCTCGGAACAACAACAGAGAAAATAAGGGAAATGGTCGAGCTTCCCCTGCGCCATCCCGAGCTTTTCGCGAGACTCGGCACGGACCCGCCCAAGGGCGTTCTCCTGCATGGTCCGCCGGGAACGGGTAAGACGCTGCTCGCGAAGGCCGTGGCCAATGAATCCGACGCATATTTCATTCAGATAAACGGGCCGGAAGTAATGGATAAATTCTATGGCCAATCCGAAGCGAACCTTCGGAATAAATTCGACGAGGCCGAGAAGAATGCGCCGTCGATAATATTCATAGACGAGATAGACGCCATCGCGCCCAAGCGAGAAGAAGTCACGGGCGAAGTTGAGAAGCGAATGGTCTCGCAGCTGCTCACGCTGATGGATGGAATGAAGGCGAGGGGTAAGGTGATAGTAATCGCAGCGACAAACAGGCCTAATTCGCTGGATTCCGCACTGAGAAGACCGGGAAGGTTCGACAGGGAAATAGAACTGGGCATTCCCGACGCGAAGGGGCGCAAAGAAATCCTCCAGATACACACGAGAAACATGCCGCTGGAAAGCGACGTCGAACTCGATTTGCTCGCGAACAAGACATACGGCTTCGTCGGCGCCGATCTCGAAGCGCTGACCAAGGAAGCCGCGATGTCCGCGCTCAAGCGCAACCTTTCGCAGATAACGTGGAGGAAAGAGGAAGAAATCCCGCAGGAAGTGCTGAAGAAGATGAAAGTCAGCAAAAAGGATTTCGAGAACGCGCTGAAGATGGTCGAACCGTCCGCGATGCGCGAGATCATGATAGAAATTCCCAACGTCAAATGGAACGACATCGGCGGCCTCGAAAACGTGAAGCAGTCGCTGAAGGAGATAATCGAGTGGCCGCTGAAGAACCCGGAGGCTTTCAATAAAATCGGGGTTAAGCCGCCCAGGGGGATTTTGCTCTACGGCCCGCCGGGGACGGGAAAGACCCTGCTCGCCAAGGCGGTCGCCAGCGAGAGCGGGGTGAACTTCATTTCCGTGAGAGGTCCTGAAGTCCTAAGCAAATGGGTCGGCGAGAGCGAGAAGCACATCCGCGAGATATTCAAGAGGGCGAAGCAGGTCGCCCCGAGCATCATATTCTTCGACGAGATGGATGCGCTCGTTCCCAGAAGGGGGCTGGAAGTGGGAACCAGGGTCACGGAAAACGTCGTTTCCCAGATATTGACGCAGATGTCAGGCGTCGAGGAGATGCATAACGTCGTGATTATAGGAGCGACAAACAGGCCGGACATTCTGGATCCAGCGCTGCTCAGGCCCGGAAGGTTCGACAGGCAGGTGCTCGTGCCAGCGCCGGATATCAAGGCGAGGCTGGAGGTCTTCAGGATACACACGAAGAGAATGCCGCTGAAAGGGGTGGACATAGAAAGCCTGGCGAGGCGGACTGAAGGCTACTCAGGAGCGGACATCGAGTCTTTGTGCAGGGAGGCGGGCATAAACGCCATAAGGGAGATTATGGTTAGGACCCCGCCAAAAGAGCAGGCAAAGGGCAAGGATAAGAAAGAGGCTCCCAAGATAGAATATGCCGTCACGAAAAAGCATTTCGACGACGCGATGAAGCAAGTGAAGCCTTCGATAACGCAGGACATGCTGAGATTCTACGAGAAGATAATCGAGGACTTCAAGTCGAAAGGCATGGAAAGGAAGAAGGCGGCGAAGGAAAGCGAAGACACCAACTACATGGAGTGACCAGAAAAAACATAAGAATAAAGAAAAAGAAATTACGTGGGCGTTTAGCCCACAAATTTATTTTTTATACAAGCCACTTCTGCAATGTAGCTTGGTCCACTAGGTCTTCTATAGTTACAATTCTTCCAAGTTCAGCAGCGTCTTCCATCGGAACGTAACCGGTGTCATCGAAGTTATATCCTCCATCCTGCGTGAGTGGCCATATCTTGGGTGCGAAATAAAGCATCGCCGCCGTCAATCCCTGCTTTATCGCTGCTTCGCTGCCGGTTCCCTTTGAATCTCCTGCCTCATTTTCATTTATTAGAGGTCCTTTGTATCCGGTTGCTCTAAGCGCTGCAAGATATTCAGTCCATTTTACACTACCTTCTGCTCCGAAGCCGGGATGCCTGCAGTCGTATGCAAATCTGTCCCAGTCATGTCCTGGCACTGGAATGCCGAGCTCTTTCGCAAGTTCTGCCATTTCGCCATCAAAAGCCTGCTTCGGGAAAATTGTCCCGTAAAGAATTCTGTGCGGATGATCCGGTGGCAACTCCAAATAGCTTTTAATGTGAACTCTTTTGACTCTTTTCGGATCGCTTGCCAGAATAACCCGTGCCGGATCTGCACCGTCCCAGTGATGTGATGCATCGTGCGTCTCTGCCAAATTGTCGCATCCAGCCCGGTTGGCCATGGCGTACATCATTTTTCTTGCCGCTAATGTTGACGCGAGATTATTGTTAGCACCGGCAAAACGGGCCCCATTTTGTCTAAGGCCTTCTCCCGGACAGTTCTCGCTGCAAAGAATCACGCCATTGTCTTGCAGATATTTTAAAACGGGTACTCCGAGAGCACTCCATTTCTCTAAATTCCTCTGGAACCCATATTCACCATCGCCTAATTTAGGATCCCAGCCCGGGAAATAGCCGGCGACTACATCATTTCTTCCATTCTTACCTCTTAACGAGGCCACGGCTCTCCCGTTAAGCAATATTTGATTCCACTCAGCACGCTGCTCCTCAGGTGTTCCTCCAAGAGTGTTAGCATACGTACCTGATGTTTCGATAACAACCCTTCTGCTGTTGGCTTTGTCGATGAGTTGTTGTGCATCGACGCGCGCGAATTGATCTAATTCAAGGTGCGTCGCTATATGATCTTGTCTAACACCCCCTTGTCTTATGCTCACAAACTCGACACCTTGCATTCCTAAATCGGCGGTGACGTCAATTACCTCTCCGGCTTTTTTTCCTGGAAAAGCCGAGGACATAAGTCCCATTCTATAGTTTGGTGCTTCGTTCATTCAAATTCCTCCCTTAAATTTCAAAATCCGAAAAGAAGGAAATCGGATTCAAGGAAAAATGACCTGTTTAGATAACCACCTGATAACCATCTTTATATCAGTATAAGGTCTCGCTCAAGCCATTTTGAACATGCTTCAACTACACGGACAGCGTCTCCTATGTTCTTGCCGGTGTACGCTTTAAGTGCCGCTCTGTCTAAACGGCCGTAATCTGCATCGCTGATTACCTGAAACATTTTCATAAGCTCCATTGCAAGTGCGTCATGGTATCCTTGCGGATGGCCCGGCGGTACGCCGGCAATTCCTGGTGCGGAACCTCTTTCAACGACCCTTCTCTCGCCATTTTTTCCGGAAACGTATAGCTGGTTGGGATGTTCCTGATCCCATTCAATTCTCCCTTCTTCGAAAACCAATGAGACAGTGAAGTGGTTCTTTTCGCCGGGGTCTACCTGGCTTAGCCGGTAATGGCCAGGAACCGAAACGCCTGCGCTGGTTCTGAGGACGAAATTCGCTTCTGCCATGTCATCTCCTGAAAACTGGCTGCCGTCAAGCATGTCCATTGCTTCATAAAGATCCGGCTTTTGTGATCGCGGCGGCATAGCGCCTCCGCCGAAGGTCTCTACTTTTAGGCCTTTTCTAGGCCTGTATCTGGTCCTGATGGTATTGTGTGTCTTTCCGTCAAATTCTGTAAATTCCCCGCCCAGAATGTGTAAAGTAGTCTGGATAAGATGCGCCCCAAGATCCGGCACCAGCTTACCTTTTCCGGCCACTGCCACCTCAGGCCTCCAGCCAATTGGGGTGTCAGGATCGCTTTGCCAGTCCTGGACATATTTCATGTCAACATATTTTGGATTCCCAAAAGTTCCTTCCTGGACCCATTTTCTGACCTGTTTCCATACTTCAGAGTGCCTGTACTGAGAATCTATTTCACCGGCGACCCTTGCCTTCATCAGGGCGTCATACACGCTCGTGGCTTTTTCCGGTGTGACTGCCAAAGGTTTTTCAATCAAAACATGCTTTCCTGCCTCGGCCGCCGCTATCGCCATTGGGTCGTGCATAAAATTCGGGGTCGCAATTACAACCAAATCGACATCATTCCTGCCCAGCACTTTCTCATAATCCCCAAAACTCCCGATAAAGTTGGGAAACAGGTTGATTTCTTGGGCCGCCCTTTCGGCTTCTGCCCCGTCTATGCCCAAGTATGCAATAAGTTCCCCTCCCGCTCGCCTTATGTTTCCCGGGAAAATCTTGCCCATCATTCCGGCTCCAACCACCGCCGTATTGACCAGCCTTTTTATCGGCATAATAAAATCCCTCCTCTCGGTTTGATAAAATCCAAATAAAACTATTTGATGGAAAGAGATAAAAACCGAGATTGTTCCAACATGACCCGGAAAACCGGGAAATCCGGGAACGCGCAGTGGGGTTTAGCTTATAAAATTCCTGCCTTAATTATTTATCATCAGGTTATTTATCATGGAGCTGGTATCATGAGGCTGTTCTACAACCCGAAGCATCTGGGCGACGGTGAACAGGCGTGGAAAAGCTTCCTGACGGGGAGCATGGTCGCGTCGTCCTTGATATTCCTCGCGCTCACGGAGAACGTTATCGTCTTCGTGCTTGCGCTTCTGCTGACTGCATCTGGTGCCGTGCTTTTCATCCGCACCAACATGAACTTCACTAAGGCGACGTATCTCTCCCAGAACATTCTTTCCGCCGGCATCGGACTGGCCGCATCGCTGGTTTTCCATGCGGGCGGCTTCCTGATGCTGTATCTTGGAGTGATACTGGTTCTGGTGCTCGTGACGTGGCTGCACAGGTTCGCGACCAAGGGCAAAACCGAAGCGAAAGCGGGGAAAACGGAGGCCGAAGGGAAGTCAGGAGAAGAAAGGGATAAGGGAAAACAGCAAGAGTAAAATCAAGCGGTTATAACTGGACCGGCCCCGGAAACGGAAAAATGGGACATGGTATTAGTTTTATTTGAATTTGTTTGACAAAAAGCGGGGAAAGAAATGGGAAGGGCCGGTCTTATTTGGATATTGCAACGGCCTCGAACGCTTTTCTGCTTATATCCACTTCCACAGGACGCGTATGTCTGCCGTTTTGTATCACTTTGACCTCCAGCTTGAAATTGCCGCCGTGCACGAATGCCATGCTGATTGCGTTATGCAGCCCTATCATGAAGAGCGAGTTCGGATGTTTTTCATCCAGCTGATACATCTTGGCCCTTCCGATTTCCCTTGTTTTCCTGACCACACCCTTCCTTGCAAAGGCCGGGAATATCTCCTTCAGGGTGTTCCAAGCGATGCCGGTCGCTTCGCAGATATCCGTCATGGAGTAATCGAACAAACCTCTGCTTGTTATAAGGAAATCCCAGAGCCTGACGACCGGAGTGCCGCCAAGAACTTTTTCAAAATTAGAAGCGATCCTGACAGCTTTAAGACTCCTGTTCATTTTCGGCACCTCCACCTTTTCTCCTCAATCCCCCTGATTTTCTAATTAATTTAATTAACTTTTATATTATTGGAGCATGAAGTATTTAAAACTTACTATTTGAAAATTTAACTTTCAAATACTGAAACTATGATATTTAAAATGGCGGGGTTCCTATATTAAATATGGGAATCTCCGGACTCTCCGTCTATATTTTGCGCTGGCTTTACGCAAGAGGGAATATAGGGGAGAAGTATACAAACATTCGGCATGTGAGATGCGCGTTCCCGCCGAAATATCGCGACATGACCTCGATAAACAAACTGTTAAAAGAACTGCGCAAGGAAGAAATGATTATGCTTCACAAGAAAGGCACATGCATCTCGCTTAACCCGCACAGACTGAAAGAAATCGAAATGAAATATATTCTTCCTCCAGCAGTTGAATAACCGGGCTATTTGTTTGCTTTTTCCTGCCTCGCCCATTTGAGGCCTTTCTCCGCCCGCCCCATTCTCCAGTTCTTCTGGCACTTGGAGCCGCAAAAGTAAAAAATCCGTCCGTCTTTGCGGACGTACATCTTCCCGGTCCCGCGGGGGATGCTGGTCTTGCATATGGAGCATTTCATGGCTTTCACTCTCTTTGCCTCGCCGGCCTAGCCGGAAGACATTCTTCCCGAGGCGTCCATCTCCGTGTCCTTGAGCATGACGATGTCGCCCTTCCTTATCGGGCCGGAGACGTTCCTCATGAGGACCTTGCCTTTGTCCCTTCCCTCGAGGACCTTGCACCTCACTTTGGTTACGCCCTTTACGCCAAGCTTCTCCATGACCTGTATGATCTCGGCAGATACGACCATAATTCACGCCTCATTCAAGCCTTGCCGTGATGAACCTCAAGCTTTTTCTTTATGTCTTCCACGACTTTCTTGGAATCGCCCGTTTCCTCTATGGCGATGCTCGACGTCGCGACGTCAAGCCCCGCCGCTTTCCCCAGCTCGAGCTTTGAAGGAACCTCGACGCAGAGAACCTTTTTCTCGTTGCATATCACCGGCAGGTGCATTACCACTTCCTCCGGCGTGACGTCCGCGGCGAGTATGACCAGTTGCGCGAGGCCGCGCTCTATGCACTTCGTCGTCTCGTTCACTCCCTTCCTCAGCTTGCCGGTGCTGTGCGCTATCTCTATCGCTTCGTAAATCTTGTCAGTCAGATCCTTGGAAATCTCGAATTTCACATATTTTGCCATTTTCATCCCTCCTTGCCGGCGCCAGCTTGGTTGGTTTGCCGGCTCAGTCAAGTGACTAATAGACTAATTAAGGCATGTCATATTTAAATATATCGCCATACAATTATTCTCAATCACAGGGAACGTAGCGAACGGATGTGGCATGATATGAAAGGCGAGACATCAGTCATGAAATGCTCAAGCTGCGGCACGAGAATAGACAACCAGAAGAACTGGGTCGAGTTCGAATGCCCAAGCTGTGGAAAAACGAAAATAATAAGGTGCGAAAAATGCAGGAGGCTCGTGAACGTTTACGAATGCCCGAACTGCAAGTTTCAGGGGCCCTGATTCCGGGGGATGCAGGCGAAGCCTGCGCCGGCCTGATTGTGTTTGGATATGTAAGGTGTGCCTGATGGGAGATGTGATCGTCGTTTTCAAGATAATTCCGGAGGAAATTGAGTTTTTCCAGCCGCTGAAAAAGGAACTTGAAAAGCTCAGGCCCCAGCGCCTCGAGGAAGAGCCGATAGCATTCGGCATTAAGGCGTGGAAATTCACGAAATTCGTGCCTGACGAGGAAGGCGCGCTCCCCGCGCTCGAGGAAAAACTGGCCAAAATAAAAGGCGTCCAGACCGTGGACACGGTCGAGATATCAAGGAGCCTTTAATAATTTTTAGCGGTTTTGCGGGTCCAGCCGAAAAAATTGTTTTAATTTTTAAAGCAAACCGGACCAATATATTGTTATGAAAACGGCCAAAATTGCAGGAATGATATTGTTCCTTTTGGCTCTCAACTGTTTCATATGGCCTGTGAATGCTTTAAATCTTGATTACTATGGCGCAGAGAGCAGAATTCAGGAGGATATGACCATTTTGAACGTAGTTACTCTCACGTTCGATTCAAGCATCGATAAATTTGATTATAACCTCAAATATGCCGTTTCCAACGTCAAAGTGGAGTCGGAATTCGCACCCGTAGAATGCGGCACCAAGGTGACTGGCACGACGACTATTTCTTGCAAATTTCTTAATTACCAGAACTACAAGAGCGCAAATTTGAAGATTAGTTACGAGTCCGATGGACAGGTAAAGAAGTTGGACAACGACTATGAATTCAGCAGCCTCATTTCGATGGACAACGATGCCGGCAGGTTTTTTAGCATAATCTACCTCCCGCCGACTGCCACGCTGGCGACGGACACGTCGAACGAATCGTTCTCGCCAAGGAGCGGCAAGACCCTGAGCGACGGCAGGCACATAATGGTTTACTGGGACAAGGAAAACCTGAAAAGCGGGGATGACCTTTTTTTCTCGGTGAATTACAGGCTGCCGTCTGACAATATCGGGAACGTTTACAACGTCGGGCTGATGGTTGTCACGGCATTCATAATAATCGTATCGCTGGGCATTTACTACGTCAGGACGACCCGGAGGCAGGATTCGTTCAAAGTGCTCATGCCGCTCATGAGGGGCGACGAGAAAATCATCATAGACATGCTCAGCAAACACGGGGGGACCGCCAACCAGAAGGTTTTGGTACGGGAAAGCGACTTCTCCAAGGCGAAGGTATCCAGAATCATTGCCGGCCTGAAGGAGAGAGGGATTGTCGGAGTCGAAAGCATGGGCAGGATGAACAAGATCACGCTGAAGATAAGGAAGTAGCCCTTCGAAAAAATCGCCGGCACTATTCTTCTCATTTGCCAAGGACCCTCAGCAAAGATTCGTCAAGCTTCGGAACGGTCTGGTAGTTCGAAAGTTCTGCAGGCCTTATCCACCTGAATTCGCGGTGCTCAAAATCTATCCTTACCTTGCCGGTTTTCGTTGTGAACAGGAAAGGGTGTATGACCCACCTGATTTTCAGCTCATTGTCGATGAAGGAAAAGCTTTCGCCTTCTTTCGCGAGCAAGAATTCATTCCTCCTAAATCCTGTTTCCTCCTCTATTTCCCTTGCCGCGCTTTCAAGGGGGTTTTCGCCGCTTTCAATGGAGCCGGATACTGCGGCCCATAGCCCGCGGTACGTCGAAACTTTATCGCTCCTCTTGAGTATGAGTATTTTGCCGCCGAACTCGAGAAAAGAAGTGACTATTTCAGCCGTCCTCATGTTAACAAAATGTGAAAAGGAGTTAATTAAACTTATTTGCCCTTTTCCTTCATGCTCCTGACGAGGTCGGAAAGCGACCTAAGCGATTCCAGCATTGGCGCGAGCGAGTCGCGCAGCGCCCTCTCCATGGATTCTATCCTTGAGTTGACCCCTTCCATCCCCTTGTAGTAGCTGTCGATCTTGTTCTCTATCCCTTTTATCTCCCCGCTCTTGTCCATCCTCATCCTGTTTATCTCGTCAGAAACGGAATCCAGCCTTCTGCCCACCTGCTGGAACTGCGCTTCCACGGCCTTGAACCTCTCCCTCACGTCCCTCAGTTTCTCGTCAACTATGACTTCGGCCAGCTCCTCCATCTCCCTCTTGTCCATGCCGCCTTTCTGCGACCCTCTCGCCAGCGCGGGCATCCTTCTGGGAGCCGGCTCAAAATAATCGCCAGACGGCATGTCAGGGAATTCCGGTTCCCTCATGGGCGGGCCTGCCGGAGGCTCGTATGGCGGCGGCTCTAGGTCTTCTTCCTCCTCTGCGGCAGAAATCGGATACCCCAGGTTTCTCGGTATCTCCTCCCTGCTCGGCATGCTCTCGGGCGGCGGGCCGAGAGGCGCCTCCCCATATTCGTTTATCGGCCTGTAGAAATCGCCGGAGACCCTGCTCCTTAACGCGTCCTTCATGGCCTGGTCTATTTCATTCGTAGAATAGCCTTCCCTTCTCAAGGCCCTTATTATGTCCGGTTCTGCAACTCCTCTCGATGACAATGCCCTGACTTCATCAGTGGGAACGATCTTCCTTTCAGGTGGTCTGGACATTCCTGGCGGAGCGCCGAATGGCGCTTCTGCACCGAAACCCCCGCCTTTGGCTTTTTTCTTACCGAACGGGTTTAGCTGCATAGACTCACCTTATCGCCTGATCGCATCGTATATTATATACTTTGTACTTCCATCCTAAAATAAATGTTATGCCTTCGAAAGCTTATCCTCCACCAATCTCTCCATCTCCTCCCTTGTCACGAAACTCGACTTCATGGGGTCGTATATCGAAATGAATTCCTTCAGCTCGTCAACGCTCGACTTCGTTGCCGCCGTCTTTAGCTGCTTCAGTATCTCCTTGTACGAGGTCTCTATCTTTTCCACCCTTTCCTCCAGCGCCGCCATCTTCAAGTCCCTCTCGCCGAGGGACTTCTGGACGTTTTTGTTCAGGGAAATCAGGTTCTGCTCGACGGAATTTATCCTCGTGTCCATTGCCAGAAGCCTCTGCTCTATGACGCGCAGCCGCTGCACGTTCTCATTGACGCGGTTTATCAGGTCGGCGATTATCCTCTCCCCCCTTTCATCGGGGGATTTGCTGAAGACTGCCATGATTAAATTATGAAAAAACTCCCTAATAAAGCCCCTCAGGTAAGAAGCGGCCGGGGAAAAATCCGGCAGGCACTACTCAGTTTTCAATCTCTCTACCAGATTCTTCACTTTCTCGTATATCGAGTCCCGCATGTTCCTTACCTCGTCAAGCGTCCTTTCGCGCTGTTTTTGGCCGATCTCTCTTTTTGCTCCCAGTTCCCAATCCTCTACTTTCGCTTTGTACCTTTCAGGTATTTTGTCCGAGCACCTGAAGGTGATGACCTTGTCGGCCTCTTCGAGCATGGAATCGGTCAGCTTCTTCGCCCTTGCGCCGGGGTGGTCTATGCCGATTTCCTTCAGAACCGCTATCACGTTCGCGTCCACCCTGTGGTCGCCCCCGGCCGGGTCCACCCCTGCGCTTTTGGCCATGTACCCGGAAATCTTGGAGAATATGGCCTCGGCCATCTGGCTTCTCCTGGAGTTGCTCATGCAGACAAAGAGAACTTTTTTGATATTCACACCCCCTGGGCGCGAAAAGGTTCAATGCGGGAGCAGGGATTCGAACCCTGGAAGCTACTAAAGCACTAGGCATTTCCACGGCTTTTCAGCCAATACCTGAACTTGGCCATACCTAAACTTGGCCATACCGTCGTTACGAAACGATTTAGGTATTCTAGCCCCTTAAGCCCTGGGCCACCTTTCGATGGCCTCATGCTTCGCCTTAGTTTGACCGCTTGGGTACCCCCGCGTCTTTTTTCGAACTTATCGCTTGAATGCGAATTTATCGCTTGAATGCATTGAGTGGATTGCCGGCGCAGACGCGATCTGCGTCCTTCGCCGTTTAAGTTTGACGCAGTTCATGACTGCGTCTTTCGTTTTAAACGCCCCACATTTTCCTGAGCTTCGCTTTCCTAGTGACTTCCTCGTCTTCCTGGAAATGAAATCCCCTGCATTTGGGGCAGAGCATCTTGCCGTTGACGTTCTTGAGCGCCGTGCTTGGCTCTCCGCACTTGTCGCAGTATTTTTCGAAGACTGGCATTGGCTATCACTTTAGAATAACATAGGCTTCAGAAGTTTAAAAACTTGCACGTCGGATGTCGGATGAGCTTGGGCCAGCGACGCTCAGAACCTTTTGTCATTCCATCTGAAGAAATAATCCGCCATGGCTTTTTCATCCCTTGGGGGTCCTTTCTTCGTCGCGTACAGGTATGCGAGCAGCATCTCCGGGAGATTGGGGTTAAGCGGATGCTCCTTCTCATCCGCCAGGCCTTTCTGCAGATGTTCGACGAATTTCCTCACATCGAAGCTGTCCGCAGGCTCTATCTGCAGGAACTCTTGCGCGTCATCCTCTCTGACCTTGGCATACACGAGCCTTCTCGTCTTCCTCTTTGCCGACCTCGCCGATAGAAACGAGCCCTTCCTGCGGGCTTCGAAGTTGAAAAGGTCGACATATTTCGACTTGTGCTTCTTCAGCTTCTCCAGTCCTGAAAGAAGCGTCTCGAAAAGTACGCTCCTGTCGGCCGCCTTTAGAGGCTCCAGCAGGCTGGCGAGCATGTCCCTGGATATGGTCTTGCCTCCGTATTCGTAGAAGAAATAATCCTTTTCCGATAATTTCTCTGCCCTTATCTTCGGATACAGCTTGCACGTGTGCGGCTTCGCCTCGTGGCCATGCTTCTTTTCAAGGACGCACATGTTCTCGCCGTCGAGAAATATGCAGTTCCTCTCCTTCCCGGCCGTCCTCATGATCGGCGAGCCTAGCGTGCCTCTCGAGCCTTTTATCTCGAGAAAATGCTCCAGCTTGTAGCCGAGCCCCGCGAGCGCGCGGATATCCTCTTTCGTCAGCTCGATGTCCCATCCCTTGCAGCAGAGCGCGCAATGGTTGCAGTTGTCGCAGCCGAATTTCATCATGATTTAAATTTGCCCTTGAAGTTTTAAAAAAGAAGAGGTTAACCCCGTATGCCCCGGCCGGGATTCGAACCCGGGTCACCGGCTATCTTCGCTTTTGTCATCAAACAACATGGCTGTTTTCAAACCTTCCAGACTCAAAAGGTCGCCCGAAAGGCCGGTATCCTTGGCCTGTGTCCAAGCCCTTTTCTGCTTAAGCTCTTTTCTGAAAAGAGCTTACTAGACAACCGGGGCATAATAAATACATAATCCCGAGTTGTTTATAAAAACCTATTTGCCCATTCGTCCGCTATTTCTATAAGCACTCTCTCAAGCGTCTCTCTATTCATAGGCTCCACAAATTTTTTCCTTGAGAAAATGCGGTATATCCTTCCTGCTTCAAACGGAGTGTAGAAGCGGATGTTTTGATTGCAGCCTTTCCCTCCTCGCGGCATAAGGATGCCTTCCACGCCCCCCTCTCCGGCCACCCTTACAACGTAATCGCTTCTTATTGCCCAGTTTTCGTGCTCGGGAGTCCTGTGCCTGAACAGCAGCCTTCTTATGTTTTCGGAACTGTACATTCCCCTTTCGGCCATTTCTGCCTTAATATCCTCAATTCTACGCGTGCTCGCTTCGAATGAATGCATCGGTCCCTCTTTCAATGCTGTCACAGGATACTGCCTGTTTACGGGCTCGTACGGCCTGGCCATAATTAAAAGGAGCGGCTGGAATTAAAAAGATTGCAAGGAGGGATGGGTCCGGCCGGAGTCGAACCAGCGATCTTCTGCATTTCGCAGCCTTTCTTTCCCAGGGCTTTCTTTCCGAAAGAAAGGCCTCGTCAAGCAGACGTCATAGTCGGAACCTCCTCCGAGTTCCGACACCTCCAGGCGCCGGAAGAGGGATCCCATAACCACTAGACCACGGACCCAGCTACACAATATTGTTCCGCGTGCTTTTATAAGACTTTTTGCCGAAGCTTTTTCCTAAAAAGCTTCCATGGGCCGGGAGGGAATCGGACCCTCGATCTTCGCCGTGTGAAGGCGACGTCATGCCACTAGACCACCAGCCCGGCGCTGAGAGCAGGATTTTCGAATCTTGGTTGCCGGATGCATCGAAACCCGCCGGGGTTTCGATTTTCGAACCTGCGAGGGCGTAAGCCCACTCGCTCTCCCGGGGAAGCTTCAGCTCCTGGTTTTTGCTTGAGCTTTTTGGGCAAAAAGCTCACTCGAGGCGAGCGCCTTGAACCGGACTCGGCCATCTCAGCGTGAATAGTTATTAATTACCCAGTTATTATTAAAAGTTATGAAAATCACGGCTAAGTTCCTCGGGAAGGAAAAAGTTCTTGTCGTCGGAGAGGGAGCGAATGTTCTCGAGGTTCTCAGGAAAATGGAGATAAACCCCGAGACCGTCCTTGTAAAACGAGGGAAGGAGATAATCACGGAAGACGAGCCGCTCGCTGGCAGGGACGAGATAGAGATTATCAAGGTTGTTTCCGGGGGCTAGAAAGTGGAATTATTTGTAGGTTTAGACATCATATATTGCGGGGTTGCTAATTGACCATTTTATATGAGGTCTCTTTCTAAAGTAGTTGGCAAGATCGTCAAAGGATCCTTTATAGGCAAAATCATATTCTGCACCCATATGTCTCTCGTCAACTAGCGTGGTCGCCGGGTTTAAGCGAATCATACCTGGAGGTACAAGGGTATCGTCTTCACCAACTTTATATCCTTCCTTCAAGGAAATTTTTATTCTACCCGTTACGCCAATTTGGGGCTTTTCTGACGGTGGTAATCTGTTTATCAGAGAACTGTAAATATCCTTACCCTTTCTTTTACCCACTCTTTCATCCGCGTCGCTTGAACCGACCACCATCCCTAAATAGGTCGTCACTTCACGCCGAACGTAATCTTCATGCTGGCCGCTTATCCTTGACCATTTTTTTGTTGGAGTGAGATCTGGCGACCATTTTCTCTCTCTGAGGTGTATTGTTCTCTGAGCGGGGGTTAATGGAATAACAGGTGTACTAGGCTTTTTAGTCTGTTTATTCCTGTTCCTGCTATGCTTATATTCATGCTTGCCTTTTGCCATAACATCACTTTTTTCACTTATTAGTGGTGATTTATTTGTTTATTATATATAGAATATAGTTCTGGGGTTTTTATACCTTTTCCCAACTTATTATAAAGGGAAATTTAGATGAAAACCGGGATGAAAGGCTCAAAAAAGGCCGGAAATGGCCACTGCTGCTCTAGGTGCGGCAAAAAGGCCGTGTTTAACAGGAGATACGAGGGCATCCGCCTCTGCAGGAAGCATTTCCTTGAAAGCGTCGAGGACAAGGTCAGGAGGACGATTCGTAAAGGGAAGATGATCGAAAGAGGCGATAAAATCGCCTTCGCGCTCTCCGGAGGCAAGGACTCGACCGCCGCGCTTTACATGCTCAGGAAAATCTTCCGCGACAGGAAGGACCTCTCCTTTTTCGCGATATCCATAGACGAAGGAATCGCTGGTTACAGGGACGAGAGCCTGAAGATCGCGAAAAAACTGTGCAAAAAACTGGGGGTGAAGCATCACGTTTTCTCGTTCGGGGAGGAGTTCGGGAAGCCGCTGAGCGAAAAGGTCGCGGAGATAAACAAAAACAAGGGAAAGCAGTGGGAAGGGACGGCATGCACGTACTGCGGATTAGCGAGGCGCTGGCTGCTGAACAGGAAGGCGAGGGAACTGGGGGCGACGAAAATCGTCTTCGGCATGAACCTCGACGACGAGGTGCAGGGGATAATGATGGACTACATACGAGGCGACCTGGCCAGGCTTTCGAGGATGGGCGGCGAGCCTATCGTAAGGAACAGGCTGTTCGTCCCGAGGGTAAAGCCGTTCAGGGAGATTCCCGAGAAGGAGATAGGGCTTTACGCTTTTCTCTCCGGGCTGGAAATACAGGAGAACGAATGCCCGTACATCGAGGGCCCGAGATTCAGGGTGCGCGACTTCCTCAATGAACTCGAGGCCGAGAGCCCTGGCACGAAGTTCTCGGTCCTCAATACATTCGGGAAGCTGCTGCCGTCAGTGAGGGGGCTGGTGAAAGCGAATGGCGTCGAGCTCGTCAGGTGCGAGAAGTGCGGCGAGCCGAGCTCGCAGAGGACATGCAAGACGTGCGAGCTGTGGAGAACGGGAAACAAACGCTAAAAGCTTTTAAATATACTTTTACTATTTTTTGATGATGACAATGCCAGATAAAACACCGAAGAAAACGGAGAAAATACTTCACATATACAGAATACCGAAAAATTATGTACCGAACGAAGCACGTTCTATAACAATTTATCTTGGAGATGCTCCTGAGGTTGGAGGAAACGTACCAATCTTCCTCGGAGCGAACACTTTGACAATCGAAGCCGGCTCCACAATCCATGTTTACAATCAAAAATTAAAAAAAGACGGAGAAATTGTAAAGGGCTGGGAAATGATAAAACTGCAGCCTGATTATTTGGAGCCATTGCGAACTTACCTCGCCAACCGTGGCTTCCGAGAGATGCAATGATTATTAAACCCCGGAACAATCTTCATTCTATGCACAACGAGGACAAGGCCGAAGAGGCCAAAAAAATCATCCAGCGGGGGGCGGAAGCCATACTTTACCTCAGGGACGGCGAGCTGGTTAAAGAACGCGTAAGGAAAGGCTATCGCATCCCCGAGCTCGACGTGAAAATAAGGAAGATGCGCACGAGAGGAGAGGCGAAGCTCATGAAAAGGGCGAAGGCGGGCGGCGCTCCCGTCCCCAACACGCGCGCAGAGGGCGATTTCATGCTGGTGATGGAATACATAAACGGAACGAAGCTGAAGGACTCGCTCAGCTCCATGGACAAGGCCAGGCGAAACGGGGTTTGCGGGGCGGTCGGCGAAATCGTGGCGAAACTCCATGACGCGGGGATAATGCACGGCGACCTGACGACCTCGAACATGATCCTTCACGAGGGCAAGACATTCCTCATCGATTTCGGCCTCGGGAAATTCTCCTTCTCCGTCGAGGACCAGGCAGTCGACCTGTTCCTCCTTTACGAAGCGCTGAAATCCACGCATTTCGCCGTGCTGGAGGAATGCTGGGAAAGCGTCATAACGGCGTATTCAAGGCATTTCCCGCAGGCGAAAGACGTTCTCGCGAGGATGGAAAAGATTAAAAAAAGGCGAAGATATAAATAAGTATCCTTTAATATAGTGTATTTAATCAGGCTCGAAAGCAAACTTGACACCGAACCTGATATCAAACGGTCCGTCCGCTAGGATGAGGTGTTAAAGAGTGGCGAGGAAAAAGAAGCTCAAGCACGAGGAAACCGGGGAAGAGATGGAAAAGGAAGAGGAGATGAAGGAGGAAACGAAAGAAGAAGCGAAAGAAGAGCTCGCCGCCGCGGAGGAAAAGGCCAAAAAGGAAGCTGGCGGGGAGGAAACCGCAGAGGACGTAGAGAAAGAGATAGAGGAAATTGTAAAAGCAAAGGACATCGAAGAGGTTGTGATCAAAAAGACGGAACAAAGGGCTCCCGCGTCCTCATGGATTCCCAAGACCGAGCTCGGCAGGGAAGTCGTGCAGGGCAGATACAAGGACATAAGGGAAGTGCTGGCGAAGGGGAAAATAATCATGGAGCCGCAGATTGTCGATTATCTTGTTCCCGACCTTGCCGAGGAGCTCATCCTCATAGGCGGCACGCCCGGCAAGGGCGGAGGCATCAGGCGAACGCCGACGAGGATGACCGCCAGGATGCACAAGTCCGGCAGGAGATTCAAGCTTACCGCGGTCGTGGTGGTGGGGAACGGCGACGGCGTGGTGGGCATAGGAAAAGCGACTTCGAACGAGCACAGGACCGCAATAGAAAAGGCATTGCAACACGCCAAGCTCAACGTGATAAGCGTACGAAGAGGATGCGGCTCATGGGAATGCAACTGCGGCGGGACGCACTCGATCCCGTTCAAGACGACCGGGAAGACGGGTTCTGTTGAAATAGAGCTTAACCCGACGCCCATGGGCGTAGGCGTCGTGGCGGACAAGGAAAGCAAGAAAATCCTGAAACTCGCGGGAATAAAGGACGTCAGGGCGAGCATGTCAGGCCAGTCGTCTACGAGGATAAACCTTGCCCTCGCGATGTTCGAGGCGCTGAAGAACCTGAGCAAGACGAAGGGTGACATATGATGATTTTTGCCGTCGTGCGCGTGCGGGGAACCGTGAACAAGAAAGCGGAGATAAAGGACACGCTCCGGATGCTGCGCCTGACGAGGGTAAACCACTGCGTGCTGGTCAGGAAGGAACCGAAAACGGAGGGCATGATAAAGAAAGTCAAGGACTTCGTCACGTGGGGCGAGATAAGCGAGAAGACGCTGGAAAAGCTTGTTTCTGAACGCGGCAGGAAGGCCGGCGACGAGAAGCTGGACGAAAAAGAAGCGAAGGAGATTCTCGAAGCGATAAAGAAAAACAAGGGAACTTCAGGTTTAAGCCTGAAAGATTTCAAGCCCGTTTTCAGGATGGCCGCGCCGAGAAAAGGTTACGGAGGCGTTAAAACCGCTTACCCGAAGGGCGCGCTGGGGTACAGGGGCGAGAAGATAAGCGAGCTGCTCGAGAGGATGATGTGAACGATTGCGGGTGATTTTCATGGCGCACAAAAGAAAAAAAATAGAGAAAAAGCGCGGGACGAGGACCTGCGGACAGGGCGGCATGCGCAAGCGAAGAGGCAGCGGGAACCGCGGCGGCGTGGGCTATTCAGGCTCGAAGAAGCACAGGAAATCCTGGATAATGAAATACGAGCCCGACCACCTTGGAAAGCGGGGCTTCAAGCCCAAGAGCGACAAGTGCCTGAAGGAGACGAATGTCATAAACCTCAGCGAGCTCGAGAAACTGGCGTCGGATCATCTCGCAGAGGGCAAGAACGAGATAGACATCGGGGAATTCGGCTTCGACAAAGTCCTGGGCTCGGGAAAAATAACCAGAAACCTGACCGTGAAGGCGAAGTCGTTCTCAAGGCACGCCAAGGAAAGAATCGAGCAAGCGGGCGGGAAAGCCGTGGCCGAATGAAAGCCATGAACAAACCCAAAAATTCTTCCGCGAATTCTGTTAAAAATTCCGTCAAGAAATGCCCCGTTTGCGGCTCGGCCAACGTCACGCTCTGGATGGGCGCGAGCTTGGGCGTTCAATATTTCTGCAAGAACTGCGGCTACCACGGGCCGCTTGTGATTGAGGAATGACTAGAATAAAAGGCCAAATTCTAAGAAAATTTGATAAAATGTTTAAACTCAAGTTTATTTGAAATAAAATGCAATATTTTAAAAGGTGATGGCATTAGACTTCATGCAGTCCTTCTTTTTCTGATTTTATCGTTTTTCATATTTTTTCTTTTTGGTCACATATTTCATGTTTTGGCAGCAAGTATAGATTCTGTTAATCTAGTTTCGCCTGAAAATAATGCATGCACCAGCCAGGACAACGACTCAATCAATTTTACATTCAACTACTCGGGGAACAGCGAAAATTCTTCTTGTATTCTTTACATAACGAATTCGACGAACGATTTTGTTGCGGTCGGATATTACCCTTATATTTCGAATGGCCTTAACATTGATTTCAAGTCAAATACGTCGATAACCGAGGGGACTCGCCAATGGTACGTTAATTGCACCAATTCGACAACCGTTCAATCAGACGTTCGAACATTGAATGTGTCCAGACTGCTTAAGGCCAAGATAGTCAAACCCATCGGAACTCAGGGTTTTCTTGCCCAGTATCCCTACTATGATATAATTAACATAAGCGGGTATGTGGAGGATGGATGCGGGCAGGGAGTTGAAGGGGCGCATCTTGGTCCGTCTTCCCCTGCGCAAAGATACATAATTCAAGGTTTTTTCGGATCACCAATACGTTACTGCTCTGATGACTGGAAGGAAGGAGGCGGCTGGTACAACTGCTCGTGGCCTTCCTATGGCAACAGAATCAAGTACAACATAATCATGAACGTCAGCAAGAATGGTTACACGCCCAATTCCACGATTGAACTCAACGCTTTTAACTTGGGAACTGCTCCAGTGATAAATAACCCGACCGTATTTCCCTCATCCGAGGGATGGGGATATAGTTTCACCTTCAACGCTTATTTCGCTGATGCAGACATGGATATCAACAACATATCTTTGTGGAAAAGCTTTGACAACCAAACATGGGAGCGTATAGATTCGCGGATGAAAAGTTCGTCAGGAGTGATCGTTTCTTTCCATGAAAGATTTACGTGCGCAGATTCAACTCCAATATCAGGAAAGATAAACTATTACAAGTTGAATGTGACCGACCCGTATAACTACACGTCTGAGACTGGTTCTGGAAGTTTCAGCCTCAATGAGAACAATATTTCACTTATCAAAAGCCCCGCAAGCAGCAACAGTGCCAGCATGCTGATCGAAAATGCAACACTTGAATTTAGAATGTACGATGAAGATGGCCAGACCTATCCTACAGGCATTGAAGGATTAATATGGATTGGGACTGACGGAGAAAATTACACGAAAGTTATGAATTGTACAACAAACAACGGATACTGCCAAATACATTATGATCCGCGCGCCCTGACTTTGCAATATGGAACGCAATATTGGAAAGCCGGAGTAATTAATACATGCTATGAAAATGAAAATTCAACAGTTTGGAATCTTGAAGTTACGCCTATAAGAACGGGGAATATTTACCCCCGCATTTCTGTTAACGGTTCAAACGTCAGTATTTCCCTTTCGGCTTCGAATTACGAAGCGCTGTGGGCTGATGTGGTCATGCCTAACTCTACTGTTGTGAGATTAACTTTGAGCAACAATGTTCCAACGACATTCAACCAAACTAATTTGATCGGGAGATATAACGTAACATTTTATGCAAACAATTCCCTGGGTGAAGTTGTGAATGGTTCGGATTATTTTGAAACGTCTCTGCCCGTCTTATTTAACGTGAGCGTGGTCGATCAAAATTCAAGCGGCGTGAACTCGAGCATCATTTTCTATTATAGAAACGAGAATATTTCGATGAACGATTCAAATAGCGGAAACTACTCAACTCCAATCGCGGATTCTATTTGGGACATGGAAATCAAAACCCATGCAAATAAATTACAGGTTTTGCTGAAGGGAATAAATGTCTCATCAGAAAACAACAAGACCTTCGGTGTTGACAAATACGCTGAAGGGGATTATCTTGTAACATATGGCATTAGCAATCATTATAACATTAGCAATGCAACAGTAATGATTTTCTACGATGATACCTCATACTCTGACGAGAACAATTTACATTTGTACAAATGCAATCAGTACAATTTTTCTTCAAGAGTTTGCCTTGGTTTGCGGGAAGACGTAACAGGAAATTCGATGCATGACACCACAAGCCATTATTTCATCACAAATGTTACATCTTTTTCGGGATTCAGCATTAAGCAATATCTTTCTGCTGGCACCCCCGTTAGCGGAGGCGATAACGCAAATAATGGCATTATGGGACTTTGTTATGAAAATTGGAGCTGCGAAGAGTGGAAATCGTGCCAACCGATCAACATTCAATCCAGAATCTGCGTTGATATGGGAACTTGTAAAAGAGGGGAGAAAACCGAAACCAGATATTGTAGCTATCTTCCAACATGTTATGACGGAACATCAAACGGAAATGAAACCGATATTGACTGCGGAGGCTCGTGCCCTCCGTGTATTAACGGCAATATCTGCCTGCATGATGGAGATTGCCAGAGTAGGTTCTGTGATCGCGGAATGTGCAAGGCTTTAGAAGATGTTGAAAAATCCGATAAGATTCAGGGATACGGTGATAATAATACTTGGATTTTGTATATTGGTCTCTTATTTGTTTTTACAATTTTATTATTTACCTTAGTGAAATCTGGATTGTACCAAAAATTGTTCAAGAATAAATAATAAATATCAAAACCTATTTTAAGATGCTTATAAATATAATTAATAAATTTGATAAATTGTTTTAACATTGAACGCTGCGCACGCATGCGCGAAATTCAATCACGGGGTTTTGCATGGGCTTTGAGGATTCATACGTTGCGGTCCTGAAGAGGCTGCCGGGGGTAGCGGAGCCGATAAAGCGGCAGACGTTCAAGGAGAAGCTCAAGTGGACGGGAATCGTTCTCCTGATATATTTCTTCATGACCCAGATAACGGTTTATGGCGTCTCAAAGACGAATTACGACTATTTCAAGTACCTTGAAATCCTGCTCGGCTCGACCTTCGGCTCCCTCGTCACTTTAGGCATCGGGCCCATAGTCACGGCTTCCATTATCCTTCAGCTGCTCGTGGGATCGAAGATAATACCATGGAATTTGTCCGAGGAGAAAGGAAGGACGCTGTTCCAGGGCACGCAGAAGCTGCTCGCGATTTTTTTGTGCCTCGTGGAAGGGTACGTCTACGTCGCGTTCGGCGCGATTGCCGCAGGCCCGGGCCTTTTGCCTTTAGTCATCCTGCAGCTGGCCATGGGCGGATGGATCGTCCTCTTCATGGACGAGGTCGTTTCGAAATGGGGCTTCGGTTCGGGCGTCGGTCTCTTCATCGTCGCGGGCGTCGCGAAGACCATGGTGCTGCGTGCGCTGAACCCGCTCACGTCCGATGGAACGATATCGACGGGCATACAGAACCCGCCCGCCGGAGCGATTCCCAACGCGGCTTTGCTCATCGGAGCCGGCGAACCCCTGAACGCTTTCATCACCATGCTTCCCGTCATCGCGACCATGATAGTCTTCATGCTCGTCGTTTACGTGCAGGCGATACGAGTCGAAATCCCTCTTGCCTTCTCGACCGTCCGCGGCTTCGGGAGACGCTGGCCCCTGAAGTTCCTTTACACCTCGAACATACCGGTCATCCTTATCGGCGCGCTTCTGGCGAACGTGCAGGTGTTCGCAAAGATGCTGGCGCAGCAAGGGGGGAACGAATGGGTCGGGACGTTTGACGCGCAGGGAAACCCGACAGGCGGGATAATTTTCTTCCTGATGCACCCGAGAACGACTGCGATATCCGGCATGATGATTTCGATAGGGCTGTTCGCGCTGCTCGGCGCCCTGCTCGTCTACTTCACCAAGAGGAAGACCGGAAGCGCCATAAAGATAGTCGTGGGGATGGGGATTGCCGGCGGTCTTGCATGGCATTTCGGGATGATGTCGATGGGCCTTACCTCGCTGGTCAACATAAGCGCAATCGACATCGCAAGGCTTTTCACTTATGCGCTTTTCATGATAGGGGGTTCGGTCATGTTCTCCTATTTCTGGGTGAACACCGCGGGCATGGACGCGAAGACCGTTGCTTCGCAGATAGAATCCACGGGCATGCAGATACCGGGCTTCAGGCGCGACATAAGGATAATAGAGAAAGTCCTCAACCGCTACATCCCCGCGCTGGCAGTGCTCGGTGGCGCGGCTGTAGGATTCCTGGCATCGTTCGCCGATTTCACGGACGCGCTCGGGACGGGGACCGGCATCCTTCTGTCGGTAATGATAGTCTACCAGCTGTACGAGCAGATATCGATGCAGCACATGGAAGACATGCATCCCGCGCTGAGAAGGTTCTTCGGGAAGTAAAAAGATGCATTATTTTTTTACATGCCCTAATTCAGCGGGTGACTCTACATTTCTCTTTGCATAAAATTTCTCTATGCATAAAGCCATCGAGAGCGCCTCAACCGACCAGCTGGTCAACGTTATCGAGTATGTGAGATGTGCTGTTCAGGCTGCCGACAAGATTTTCTGCCTTGGCTGCTGCCTGCTGCGACGACGGCTGCCCTCCAGGCTCCGATGGCGACGGCGGAGGCGAAGACTGCTGTTCAGATATCCTGTGCCCTCCCAGCGTCAGGAAGATGGAAACCATCGTGACCGTGATAACAGCTGCGAATATTACCAGATAAACGATATATCTGCCGGCTGCATGCCTGACAGAGCCATACCCGCCGTATGATTCTCCCGCCAGCCTGCCGTAATTCTGGGTCATGGGATTCCGCCTATGCGTTGAGCAATGTCTGGATTATCTGGATGAGGTTTGCCCTTATCGAGGCCGTATCGTGCCTCACGCGCTCCTTTATCGCATCGGGATTGCTCATGTTACTGCGAATGAACTGTTTCGTGGCGTCTATCGTGTCCGCTACGTCCTGCAGGCTTGTGGCCGCTTGCGCATAAACCCGCGCCCTTTGCGTGTTGCCCAGGTCCCTGAACTGCATCGCTGTATCCTCCGCCTGCGTCTTCGCGTTCAAAATCTGAATCTGGAGGTTGTCAAGGTTCATGATTATGGCAAGGATTTCCTGCTCGGTTAGGCTCACTACGGGCGGCGTGGCGGCGGAGACGCATGCCCCGTTCTGGCATATCTGGCCCGAAAGGCAGGCGTAAGTCTCGTTCCTTGCGCTCCCGTCAGCCGCGCAGAACCATTCGGTGAGCGCGCCTGAAGAGGTGCAGTTGTCTGTCTGGGCCCCGATGCCCGTTGCGCCAGCGGTGATGAAAAACACCGTCCCTTTAAGCGTATAGTTCCTGCCGCCGTCCGAATCCGTGCACAAGGTCGTGATGTTGGCAACTTCCAGTTTGACCGTGTAGTTTCTGGTCATCGTGCCGTTCTGGCCCGTGACGTTGAACGTGTAGTTGCCGACCGATGCGTTGGCTGAAACGTTCAGCGTCAGGACCGAAGACTCTCCCAGGTTGGGGGTGATGGAGGTTCGCGAAAATGAGGCCGTCACGTTCTGCGTGAGGTTGACGACCGAAAGCGCTATGGGAGACGCGAACGTCGCCGGCCTCCCGACGACCGTGAAGCTGCCGGACCTGTTCTGGGGTATCGTTATCTTCGGAGGGGCTGGAAGCTCGGGGAATTCGAGCCAGAAGCCCATGCCTGCGACTGCCACGCACGAGCCGCCGAAGGCGTTTGTGACGTCAGGCAGCCAGAGCTTGCCGGAAGTGCAGGAATAACAGAGCTTGCCGGATTCTGTGCAGGCACACGAAGCGTTGCGTTCCGCGCTCGGGGGCGCTGAAGTCTGGCATCCCGCAGAGGATCCGGTGCCCGCAACTGGGCACAAAGGCAGGCCGTTGACAAAGCATGCCCCGTTCTGGCATGTTGAGCCGGCAGGGCACGTGACTCCGATGCATGCGCCTGTCGTACCAATGATAAGGGTGAACTGCCGCGTGCGGGTTATGCCGCCGCCTGTGCCTGTTATGACCACGGTATAAGTGCCGACCAGTGCGTTATTCTGGCCCGTCAATGCCAGATTTGAGGTCTGGCCCTGAATGGGCGTGATGGTTGGGGGGCTGAAGGAATACGTTACGCCGGCGGGAAGGCTTGAAAGGGAGAGCGTTACGGGAGAGGCAAAGGCATAGCCGGCGGAAACCTGGAAGCCGTTGCCGGTGCCCTGGTATATCGTAAACCCTGGAGAGATTACGTCGCCGGGGATTGAAAGCTCGAACGCGCCCGAGGGCGTGCCCACTACACAGGCCTGGCCGTTCCACAAGAAGCCGCTATTGCACAAGTAGCATGCCTTGCCTGTTTCAGTGCCGGTGCAGGTATAGGCAGTATTCGGATATGAATAGTAAGGATTTTGATTTTGCCCGGTGAAAAAGCAGCCCGCGAGCTGGCCGCCCGCAACCGGCGTGCACGAGAGGACGCCGCCTGCGCTTCGTATCGTAAACACGGCACTATCCCCGTAAACAGAAGTGCCTAGCTTGGTAACCCTTATCTTATAATCAGAGCCGTCAGCAAGCGAACTGTCAACCAACCAGTTATATCTTGTTATGCCAGAGACTGATGCGCTCTGAAGTACATTATTCACACTAATCCCTTTCATCAATACAACATTGTATCTTGTTGGGTTCTGGGGGTCTGTTGAGGCCTGGGTGTCGGCCCACATAATCGTATAAGTCATCCCTTTGATCCATTCGTTGGCGGCCGCGCCTATGGAAGTGACCGATATTATGCCGCCCGTGCCGCCTGCAACGCACGCCCCGCCACTGCAGCCGTTCGGGCATTGGTAAAAATCTGTCCATCCCCAGTTTCCGCTTGCTGCGCCTCCGGAATATCCATTATCAGGAGAGCACGAATATTCCATTAAATATCCTTCAGTGTTGCCCGAGCCGCAATAATCTGTCCATGAACCGTACCTTCTTCCCAAGTCATCCTGGTAATTGCCGGTCATGGTTCCTCTTACGTAATAATTCCTTCCGCCGTCAGAATCCGTGCATGCCGTTGTCGTCGGTGTGCCGCCTGCAACGCACGAGCCGCCTAAAGCGTTTGTGCTGTCGGCAACCCAGACCTTTCCAAGGCCGCAGAAATAACAACCCTTGCTGGAGTCCGTGCAGGCATATCCGCTACTGCGTTCCGCGTTTGGCGGCGATGAAGGCTGGCATCCCGCGTAAAATCCGCCCGCAGCCGGGCACAAAGGCGCGCCATTGACAATGCACACGCTGCTCTGGCACGTCAATCCGGGACTGCAAGCAGGTGTGGTCGAACTGACCGGGCAGCATCCCTGGCCGGCAGCGCCGCATCCAGTGGAACATGCGCGGTCTAGTCTTATCCTTACCGCAGCGATTGCCTCTTGCGGGCCAGTGTAGCTCACATCAACCGACTGCACATAAAAGTTCACACCACTAACTACGTACGTGCCTCCCTCGTTCCATGTGTACGATATACCGTTTACCGAAACGTACGCTTTCGTCCCTTGCGCATCCCAGCCTATGAGTTTAATGCCAAAAGTACCACCAGAGGTTACAACCGTTTTGGTGTTTCCTGCTCCCAACAAAAATACGTCGCATCCCAGGGTGCCGCCTTCCACGCACCCTTGGTCATTCCATGTCCGGCCAACAGGGCAGATATAAAATGGCGCATCGCTTTTGTCGCTGGAAGAAGCGTCAGTCAGATTAATATGGTATGGTCCGTTTGGGATAGGGTATCCGTTTGGGAGAGTGGCGGGCATATTCCAGTCATATCTGCCATTGCCTGCGGGGATGTTTGTAGCTATTCTCGGATAATCAGGATAAGGAGGTGGATAATTCCATATATGGAGAGATATGTTCACGTTACCGCTGCCGCCCCTCCATGTTATGGTATGTGGTCCAGGTGTCCAAGTTTCGCCTCCGTTGGGCGAATCCAGTTGAATGGGTGTTGGTGTGCCGCCTCCACTTGTACTAACCTTTACTGTGAAATCATAATCACGAACCACGCTTCCTCTGGTGCCTCTTATCTTAAGTGCATAGTTTCCAGAAGGAACATTAGTTGGCACAGTAATGACAACATTTGCTGGTACGTTTGAGCCAGGGACAGTTTGGGGTATTGATATTTGCCGTTGTATTCTCGAATCAAGTTCTATAACACTTACCGTTACTGAACCCGTGCTGGCATCGCCGATTGCATCTATGAGTATGTTGCCAGCTGTTCCAGGAGAAAGCGTAATTTCCCTAGGCACAGTTAGAAAATTTCTGAATGTAAGCGTGAAATCGGCATTGCCAGTGCCTGTGCCGCCACCAGTAACGGTTAAAGTAGCTCCTAATGTGCCTGTGCCTGTTGTGCAAGTTTCACCACTTGTAGAAGTGCCCTCTGTCTTGCATTTCAATGTGTATGTTCCGGCAGCAGCTGGTGCCTTGCAGTAAAATACATACATCGGATGGCTGCTCAGACTGTTTTGATACACACAACTAGGACCGATGGGGTCATCCGGCTTCAACTGACAGCCATTGGGGTAATTGCCTGAAGTAACAATGCAATTGACTCTTATATCGCCACCTGATCCAACTGTTGTGGGGTTAAACTCTATCCTGCTGTCTAATACTCTGGTTGTGCCGCTTGCCACGCAGGTGAGGGCTGACGGATTCCATGAATAACCGCTTTTGCAGTAGCTGCACGTCCCGCTTGCGCACGTATAGCTGATGCCGTAGTTTGAGGCAGGTTCCATAGTATTTTGATTTGGCGATGCCACACATCCTGCCGACTGCCGACTGCCTAATTGGGTTGTGATAGTTGTCCCGGCTGCCGGGCACTGGCTGCTGGCAAGGACGCACTTTTTTGCACTGGTGTCGCATTTGTATGTTGGTACTGCGCAGTTCGTGTCGGTCTTGCACTCCACGACGGTCAGGACTTTGGTGTCGCTTGTTGCTGCGCATGTCTCGCCTGATGATGACGTGCCTTCTGCCACGCACTGCACATTATTTGTTCCGGCGATGTTGGGCGCTGTGCAATAAAATATATAAGTGTTCGCGTTCTCCGGGTCCTGATATTGGTAAGTGCAACCGGCGATGTTTGGCTTGATGACGCATTTGTTGGCCGCCACGTTATTCGTGACGACGCAGTTTGCCCTGTATTGCTCGAGCCTGGCAACTTCAGTTGGATTAAATTGTATTATTGTGGTAAATGTTCTTGTGCCGGTGCCGCCACCGGTACTAGAAACTGTGAAGCTCTTCGTCTCTGGAGCTGTAGCTGGGTCTCGTGCTGTCTCTGTCCCGGATGTTGCCGTAGCGTAGTAGGTGTAAGTGCCTGCCACGGTTGTGCTAACGCCATATGTACACTGCGCTGTTCCTGCGTAAGATTGCGTAACAGTTTGACCCCCAGGCATGGTCACATCTATCTTTATGTTCGATGGCTTGGAAGCCGAGGCTGTCAATGTTACTGGTGTATTTACGTTAATGCCAGTTGTGGGCGAATGCGAAACCGAAACTGTGAGCGGAATCGTAGAGACCGGAACGCAAATGTTATTTTGGCAGCTCGAGCAGCTTTCAGTCGTGGATCCGCAGTCGGTATTATCAGCATTGCAGCCTCCTGTATACCTTACAAAAGTTGTTGAGTCTTTGCAATAGTTTATGAAAGTTTGGCAGACGCTGCTGGTTATCCAATGATAGCATGAGTCAGATCCCACTCCACAGTATATAAGTTTTCCGTTGACGCATTTTACAAGCCTGTCAGCAGGGTTGCTTCGGTCGCATTCGTTTGTGCAGGCTGAAACACAGGCTCCTCCGCTGCACTGTCCCGAAGGGCATGATTCGCAAACTCCGTCTTGATTGCAATCTCTTGTGCCAGCAGGACAATCTATGCACCAAGTACCGCTACACTGTTTGGTCTCCCCACACCTTGCAGTGGTCAAATCTATATTCGCACTAGTCCCGCATGCATTAGGGAAATAACCGCATCTTAGCTGGGTCCCTGTCTTTAGGCAGCCCTTTTTTACGTATTCAGGCGTCGGATCCATGCATTGCTGGTTGCCGTCGCTATCATCATATTTCTGGCTTACAGGACAGCCTTTGCTGTAAACACATGCCCACGAGTAAGAATCCTTTTGATAAAAATGATAGCCTCCTATAATGTAGGGCATTTGTGAATCATCGGCACATGGCAAATCGCAAACTTCCCAACAAGAAGGGCAGGCCGGATTTACGGTCAGACCCTGGCAATTACCCCCTGCAGCTGTCTGCATTCCCGTGATTCCGCCCAAGGCCGAAGAAGCCAAAGCCGAGAAACCTAATGATATGCAGAAAGCGGCCAGAACTGTCAGCCACACTTTCATCTTGTGTGTCATCTGATAAATTATTTGACAGGACAACTTTATAAACAACTATTGTAAGTTAAAAGAAGTCCTATACCATGCCATAACGTACATTAATTAAAGGATGAAAAGGACGGTAAAAAAGGACGGTAAATGAAAGGCACGTACATTCTCCTGATAAAACTCGGAAGAGACGCCGATTTAGGGATAGGTTCGCTCGGCAAAATAAAATTCAGGAAGGGCTTTTATGCATACGTCGGCTCCGGGATGAACTCGCTCGAAAAGCGGATAGGAAGGCACACGAAGCGAAGGAAAAAGAAGTTCTGGCACATCGATTATTTTCTCGGCTTCGGAAATGCGAGTATCAAAAGAGTAGTGTCATGGAAATCCAGCGATAAGCACGAGTGCCGGGCCGCGGGAAAGCTTGCGGCCCGGTTTGAAAATGTCACTCGCTTCGGCTGCTCGGACTGCGCGTGCGGAAGCCACCTGTTCTATTCGGAAAAATTCGGGACGCTGGAGAAAGCAGTGCTTGAAACAAGTCAAAATTTTTAATCTGCGACAAGACGATGAAACTATTTCCTTCTTGGCCCTTCTGGTTTTTCAGAAAGCGTCAGTATGGCCCACGGTATCTGCTTGTCTTCCCTGGTGCCCCGCGCAAAAATCAAAGGCTTCGGAGGCCTGTCGTCAATCAACAGGCCGCCTATTTTATAAATGCCATCAACAACAGGCGTCCACGGATTACCGGGAGGACCCACTTCCTCTTGTGCCGCAACTTCGCATGCGGCAACGGAAAATGCGTTTCTTGCGGCAATAATGGCCGCGTTCCTTACAGGCGCCAGCGCAGGCTCAAAACTTTCGCTGCTTTTGCCAGGCACCGGATCCCACCTGCTTTTCCATTCATCCTCCTGCCTTTTGCGCCACTCATGGCCCTGATGCGTGCTTAATATGGCATCACGTAAACCGCTCCAGGCGGATCTCCAGACGGTTTCTGAAAGAAGGCGGTATACATCAGTTCCTGCGTCATGGCCTAAACTTGTTATTAGCCTGTTCCCCGCGATGCCCAAGTCATCCGCTTCGTGGCTGATTCCGTATCTGGCCCTAAGTTCGCTTAACATTCTTTTGCTTTCCAATAAAAATCCGCGTGTAGATGCCGTTCTAGTGTCATCGATTCTATCGGCACTGAGCCATTCAATATTGTTGATATCGGTTGCCCCTCGTGCCATTAGTTCAGAATATTTTGCTGCTTCTCGTTCAGAATATTTTGCTATTCCTTTTTCCTTTAGGAGGCCGCGGAAAAGCTCCTCAAAAAACCTATGCTGCTTTTCCGGCGGATACTTGCGGAGGGCCAGTAAGACGTCACCGCGGTCAAATTCCCCCTTTACTGGAATTGCCTCTCGCATGTCGTATTGATTCGCAAGATCTGTCAACCGTCTATTAAATTGTTTACCAAATGATGACGAACCGTAAGCCATTACCATTCTATCACGGAAAATTTTATAAAATTAACCCCCGGCTTTTTTTCGACCCGACGCTGAAAAAGCATCGTCAAAAGAAGCGTCTTTCCGCGGCTGTCATCCGAAATCAGGCAAAGGCGGCCAGAAAAGAGTTATGGCAAACCGCAAAATGCAAAAAGAATTTCACAGTTCCTCATTCCACGAAAATACGGGAAACCGGGAAATGGAATCGGGAAATCAGGCGAAGCTTTCGAGCTCCTCGGCTTCCTCCTCCGCTCCTCCGCCCTTGGATTTCCTTGACCTGAAGAACAAAAGGAAAACGACCGCAACGACTACCACCACGCCTATTATCATTATCCATGTGAAGTCCATGGGCTTCGAAACTCCTCCTGTCTCCAGCATAGTGATTTTGGCCTGCGCCCTGACGGTGTGTTCGTTCGCCAGGGCATAATTTCCAAGCGCCAAGGCATCCTGCGCCTTTTTTACGTCAGAATTTATGTCATCCGAAATGTCCTTTGCCGGGCTGATTTCTGCCAGTTTTCCGGAGACTGCTGAAAGGTCGCCCGTGATGTTCCCGAAACAGCTGAGCGAGACGAAAACGAATGCCGACTCGTCGCCGCTGCTTAACGTTATCAGGCCCTCGTATTTGCCCGCGCTGGAAGGCGTGAGCTTGATTTCGATTTCCTTCGACTCTCCCGCGCCTATGGATACGTCGCTTACGGGAACGTCAACATCCCCTGCTTCGTCGAGGTCCTTAAGGCTCTGTTCGGCTGCGGACGAATCCTCGACTCCGTACTTGAAATCCGAGAGGGCGGAAGCGCCGTTGTTCTTTATCTTCACACTGTGGCGTATCTCTTCGCCGGCCATGCATTCCTGCGACCAGACCAGCGAGTCCTGGTCTATTTCCAGCGCCTTTCCCGCGGCGGTTGGAGGAGGGCATGTCTGTCCTCCGGCTTCGACGACCGTCACGTGGACCGGAATGGCCAGCTCAAGGCCTTCGGTCGTCTTGAGGGTTATCTTCCCGTCTATGCCGGATTCCACGTCCGGTATCGAGATGCTGAGCGCCGTCGACTGCTGGGGGTCGAGGGTCCTGTTGGCGATGGCGACGTATTGCGCCTTGAGGTCGCCCGAAACGGCGAAGGAAACGTTCGTGGCGTTGTCCCTGATGTTCTTAAGCGAAACGGAAGCGCTGAAAGCGGAGGATTTGTTCACGCTCCTGGACACGGACGCCGGTTTTATCTCAAGGAAATCGGTTATGGTGAAAGTGACGTTTTTCACGAGCGGCTTGCTCGTTCTTATCTCGTATGCCCCCTCCGGCCAGCCGTTTTGCGAGTAAAATTCATAAGAGAATGCGCCACCCCCGCTCACGTCTGCGGCGAAATCAAGCGCCTTGCTGCCGTTGGGGAACCTTACCTCTCCAACCACGCTGTCCGGACTGGAAATGCCGCTTATGTTTATCTTGTCCCCTTTCCAGTAATCCTTCCTGCCCGTCTGTATGGTCAGAAAATCGGCCGAAGGTATGTCGATCCTTTTAAGCGCGCTGCCGTAGGTGCTGGTGCCGTTGGCGATTATGAAAGTGAAATAGTAAACGCCCGGGTTGAGGGTTATGTTGCCTGCATATTTTCCACCATGGACGGCATCGTAATCCAGCTGCCTGTTGCTCTGGTATATGCTAAGGTTTTCGTTGTATATGCTGTATGTCATCGTGTCCATCTTCCCCATGTAGATGTTCATGTATACCGAGTTGTCCTGCCTGATCACCTCGCTCATCGGAATGGACACCGAGGATACGTTCAGGGTTATGGTCTTGTTCGTCGGCCCTGCCGGCGTCACGACGTAGATGTCAAGGGAGGTCTCGCCTGTCTGGAAGAACGGCGTGGGACCGCACGTCGCGTTGCCATCGCTGTTCGAGAAATAGCAGATGCCGTTGCCGCCAACGAGCGGGAGGGAGCCGATGCCTATGTTTCCCGTGTCGTAAACGGACCACGTTATGCGGACGGACTTTTGGTCCGTCTGGGGGTTGACCTTGATTACAATATCGGAATTGGCCGAAACGATTTTGTCGTCAGGAAGCATGGTGACTTCCAGGGCCTGCGCCCCGGCGAAGGCCAGATTCAAAAAAGCGGCCGCTAACAGAGAAACCAGAACGAACGCCCAAGCCTTTGCCATGATTATAATTGTGAATAATGGTTAATAAATAATGCCATAGTAGTTCGGTCTGTCATTTGTTATGAATGCTTGTCACATCTTAAGAGCACATCTCGGATTACATCAACGAAAGTCAATAACGATGCCTTGTGATGTGTTATCCTTTCCTATTGTATTTAATATTTCATCGTCTTTGAGTATCGTAATATTTTCATCGTTTATTTTAATAGTGTCACCTCTCATAAACATTTTCAATTTATTTTCCGGGTATGATGATTCTGTTGCCAGTATCTTTTTGTATTCAATAGCCTTTTCTTTGCTCTTTGCATTTCCATCAAAAACAACCCAGTTGAAATCGTCAAAAACAAGAAATGGCTTTTTCAGGGCATAAGCTATTTTTTTTGCATGCTCATTTGATTCTTTAATCAAAATTTTTAAGACATTTCTCCCCATTTTTATGCTTTCTTTGCAGTCATAAGAACATGGGATGTGAGATATTAGAAAATGATTCGTAGGAATAAAGTTTTCATTTGCCTGGTTTATCCTTCTGCCAATAAAAAATTTTCTAATAGAAAAGTTTAATATGTCATTCGCGTAGAACCTAGGTTTTGTTTTTGTTTGAAAGAAAGAGTGTAATATAAATTGACAATCAGGATTGGTATTTTTTAATTTAATAAAATTGTCTATACAGCATTCAGGATAACCTAACAGCTCTCCTAATTTCCTGCTGTCCATTTTTTTATTCGCTTGATACGCCTCTTTTGCTAGTTTGCTGGATTTGGAAATGAAGATATGATATACTGGCTGTTGATCCGGACTCCATACGTTCATTGATTTAATAACAGTATGGAGATTATTTTTTTTGCACATGTTTTTTACTTTTTTTACAGATAATTTTCTCGTTACTGTTTGCCTCATTACTGGCTTTATTCCTTCCCTGACAGCTAAGAATTCCTGCTCATTTAAAAAGCAAAACTGGTTTGGCTTGCACATATCCATAATCATAACTTTCCGCTAAACAATTTATATTGTTTCTAATTTTTAACAATGGCCTTTATTCCCCATGAGGCCCCGAAATCTTCATTGTTCTCGAAGAAATCTGCTATTTTAAATATTTTTCGGTCTCGGCAATCGCATCTTTAAGGGTGTGATTTCTGAAGTGGGTCTGCTTTGAAATCAGGTCCCTCAATTCACCAGCATTAATTTGTTTGGTGATGACGGGGTCTTTTTTTCTGTTTTCGAAAAACTCTTCGAGAATGAACACTTTTCCGCCGGGCTTTAAAATCCTTTTTATCTCGTTGAGGGTGCCGTGCAAATCCAAAAGGTGATCGTACGTTGATTTGAGGAAAACCGCATCGAACTTCCCATTGCCAAACGGAAGATTTTCGCCCAAACCAATAAGTGCATGTATTTCACGTCCTTTATAAAATTTGGAGTTCTCAATCAGCATTTTAAAATTGTAATGGTCTGGTTCGAGAAAGGACAAGGCAGGCGGTTTGTCCTTCCCCAGAAGTTTCAGCAGGATGCTGTACGAACCGCAGCCCACATCCAAAACCCTGCCTTTGTCGTTGTAAATTTCCTCCAGCCATTTCTCAATGTTATGCATTGAATTTGCGTAATGCGAAATGAATTTTATTCCCGGACATTTCTTTTCGAACATGATACATTTTTTGCAGGACTCCATTGTTTTTACGGTCTTTTCTTTTTGTTGTGAGTGGTCAAGAATTACAAAACCCAGGTCCAAGGAGAAAACCGGCTTTTCGTAAGGCGAAAAAATATTTTTTTCTTTCGAATCACATACGCATGGCGGCAAAGGCAAAAAAGTGAAGCGGATTTTTTGGCTTTCGAGGTAAGTTATCAACTCGTCTATTTTTCTTTTAGCAATATTTTTTTCGTTAAAAAGACGAAACGGTATTTTCAGGTTTATGGTATAAATTTTGGAAACGTCGAAACAAACTGCCGAGGAAAACGGTTCGCCTAAGTTTACTGAAATTCCTTCAGCTTTGGTTTCATTGGACCTGTTATCATGGAACATAATTTATCTGGGTAGATTTATGGCATATAAATTTATAATGTTCTGCATGTTCTCTCCCGATTTAAATTGACTGCAAGAGCCAAGAACAATATGGTTATTTAAAATGAAACTTCAATTATTAAAAAATAGACCAATGTTTGGGTGGGAACTGGAGGTGCTGATATGGGTCATGCCAAATCATTTTTTGCTCTGATCCTCGGTATTTTTTTACTGGTGTGCGTGAATAGTGCTTCTGCTGTCATATATATTATAGACAGCTGCCAGACGCTTTCAACGTCAAACTCCAGTTACTATTTAAATGGCAATGTGGCAGCCAGTGTCTCATCTTCCTGCTTTAATACAACTGATGGTATTGAAAATATAGTCATAAATGGCAATGGTTTTACCATAACTATTAACGGGGGCGGTAGGGCATTTTATTTCAGGAATAATAACAATATCACCCTTGAAAATGTGTCTATCGTTCTTCCACGTTCCAGTTTATCAACAAGTTTTGGGTTCGACATTGCAAATATCGCCAATCTGAAGATTGCAAACTGTTCCGTGAATGGTGGTAAGGGTTATTGGATAGCTAATGCCACGAATATTGAAATACTAAATAACACATTCGTTGGCGGAGTTCATTGCTTTCATAATAACATAACAAAGATGACCATGTCGGGAAACATCTTCAATAAAACTGCTAATATCGGAGGGGGATATGACACGTACATTGTTCAGTTTGGAAGTTCTGGCACTAATGGATTTGTGAATGATTCGGTCATCAGTGGTAACACACTTTCCACTAATTCGAGTGGGACTGGTATTTCCTTTACTTATGCCAGAACCAAAAACATTGATGTTGGATACAACTTCATAAGAACAGTCGGCCATGCATTAACTACTGGTTCATATTTCAACGCAACCCACATGAGCGAATCCTATGGTTATTTCAGAATACATGACAATAACATAATCACAAGCAATGGCTCTTATTCTTCGGGAGTCTGCTTATTCATATATGCAACTGGCGAGACCTTAGATGTCATTGCAGAAAACAATAATGTGACGTGCGGTGGTTCTTATGGTATCTATGTCCAACTTGATACCCCAAGCCGCACCGGCAAAAATGTCAGCTCTATTTTATTTCGTGGAAATAGGTATAATCTCACCCAGCCTTTTGCTGGCGTTGGGCTAGGTATGCTTAATGTGTATAAAAATCTGACAATCGGCAGCGTTATAATTGATGGTGAAAATACCGTTTCTCCTGCATACAACTATGGAATCATGTTGCGTAATATAACGGTTACGGTAAATAATTCCAGATTCGACGGCTTATGCAATGGCGCTTATTTGCGCGGATTTTCAGTTTATGATGTTTACAATACCGTATTTAACAGTTACGTTTGCCCATTAACCAACACTTCAACTGGTTCTGTTAAGACAAGTGATTCCGCAATCCTGAACTGCTACAACTGCAATATGAACGATACCGAAAACATTTCGGCGATAGATGCGTCACAAGTTAACGTCTTTTGGAGCCTTGCGGTTCTGAATCCGCTTGGCGCGGATGTAAGCATCTACGATAATCAGGACAGCCTTGTTTCAGAGTTCTCGGGGGACAACTCCCTGTGGCTGAGGCAGTTCTTCGCAAACGCAAGCGGGAGGGCAGATACAACGCCTCACAGGATAGAGGCGAGCAAGGAAGGTTATTTGAATTTGACTGCTGAAATAACGATGGACGGGAACAAACAAATTACTTTGGACATGAATCCTATTAATATTGGATATTATTGCGATTTTGATGGTGACGGATACAAAAGCAACACTGTAAGCGTGGTATGCGGGAACTACTCCTGTGTCCAGACGTATTCAGGCATCTGCTCGACAATGCCGGGTGACGACTATAATGACACAAACCCGAATGTAAACCCCGCAGCGACCGAAATCTGCAACGGGATAGATGACAATTGCAACGGTCGGGTTGATGAAAACGACCAAACGCCGCCAACAACCGCAAGCGATGCGCCTTCGGGATGGAAAAACAGCGATGTGCATGTGATTCTTACCGCCACGGACGAAGGGGGATGCGGCGTGCAGGCAACTTATTATTGCGTTGACCAGACAAACGAATGCGTGCCTGGCACGCCTGGAACAGAGGTTACCGTTGCACAAGAAGGCACCAATTACGTGAGATATTCGAGCATCGATGAAAGCGGGTTCGGAGACGGGGGGGACTACAGCGATTACGGGAACGTGGAGGCTGTCAAGTCTGACGTGGTGCGCCTTGACAAAACTGCGCCAACAATTATCGGTAGTCGCACACCAGAGCCGAATGCAAAAGACTGGAACAATGTTGACATTACCGTTCATTTTGACTGCGGTGATGAATTGTCCGGTGTTGAAACTTGCACCTCCGATATTTTGGTATCCGCAGAAAGAGCTTCACAAGCCGTTGACGGAAAGGTTACTGACAAAGCTGGCAATTCAGCCACCACTACTGTTTCAGGAATTAATATCGACAAGACCTCACCCACCATTACAATAGTTACTCCTACGGGTTACGGACTCTATATGGTTGGAACAAGTCTCGATTTCTCGGCCAGCGATTCGCTAAGTGGCGTGGAGTCTGTAGCGGGATATTTGACTAATACTTTTGGAGCTGCGCAAGAAGTGCCCAGCGGCTTTAAACCCGAACCAGGAGTTTATACGCTGGTGGCGAAAGCATACGACAACGCCGGCAATTACGCGGGAAGCGAACCTGTCTATTTTGTCGTCTACGACCCTAACGGCGGCTTCGCAACAGGCGGCGGGTGGATTGCCCCTGATTCTGAAAGCACGCTGCCGGGGGGAAGGGCAAACTTCGGCTTTGTTGCTAAGTATAAAAGCGGCGCTTCCAGCGGCAACCTTGAGTTTCAGTACAAGGATGCGGACATAAACCTGAAGAGCACGAGCATTGACTGGCTTGTCATAAGCGGGACAAGCGCCCAGTTCCAGGGGAGAGGGACGATAAACGGCGAGGGGCTTTACACCTTCAGGGTTCTGGCCAAGGACAACGGTGAACCGGGCGCTGGAACAGATCATTTCGACATAAGGATATGGTCAGGCACGAGCACGGAAGCAGGTCCAATCCACAAGGCAAAAAACGTCATATCAGGCGGGAACATCTTGGTTCACAAAAAATAGCAGGGCATAAGTCTGAACTATAAAATAAACAATATAAAGCGGCAACCCAACCTAATATCAGGGTGATTCTCATGACAATCGAAATGAAGGACTTCGAGAAGCTAGAGCTGAAGGTCGGGGAGATAATCAAGGTTGACGAGATAGCGGGAACGGACAAGCTGTACAGGCTCGAGGTCGACATCGGCGGGAAGCAGATAAGCCTGGTCGCAGGCATCAAGGAGCACTACAGGAAAGAGAAGCTGCCGGGCAAGAAGATAGTGGTCGTCACCAACCTCAGGCCGACGACCATCAAGGGCGTGACTTCCGAGGGAATGCTGCTGGCGGCGGTGAAGGGCAAGAACGTAAAGCTCGTCACGATCGACGGGGACATCGAAGTGGGCTCGGACGTTGCGTAAGAAGCGATTGGCCGGCCAAATGACCGGCCGTTTTCTGCCTTTTATCATTTTTGACTCTCTACCCGGGCGAACGATTCTTTAATGATAGAAAGGGTGCAATTAATTCAGGATAGGACATACAAAAACTCTGATTGTATAATTCACTACTTTATAAAAGTAACAAAACGAAAGGTTTATAAAGACAAGTTTTAATATAAAAACATGTCAGGAATACCAACATTTGAACCGAAATATAAAATAGATAGCTTAAAATATGATTTTTTTAATGGAGATGATCTAGGGGCATATCTTCTTGAAAGATCACTGGAAAGGTTTGGTAACAGGTTTGAAAGTCCATTTACTTATACGGGAAAAGACAGACGTGTGGGTGGTTCGAACATCCTAGGGCTTCTTGTATTAGATGAGCTTTTAAGAGAAGAGATTGGAGGGGTAAGGGTTGCAAACCCGGAAGAGGCCCGTATTGTGGCTGGTAAAACGAAAGAACCGATGTACATAGACGGGGGCGTGACTTTGAATTTTTCAGGGTGGAACCCAAAGACGGCGGGTAATCTGCATAGAAAGTTAAGACCAGAGCATCAGGATGCAGGCAAGTTGCCTGCTATTTTAACAAACTTGGTAATAGTTCCTACAGATGGTAGCGAGTATGGTTTTGAACTAGAACCAAGCGGTAGGTATCCATATGGTTTCAGAACAACCCCCGTACTGAGCACCAGCGGAAGATTCAATGAGGAAGAAGACCCTCTCGGATGGAAAGGGGAAGACCTTCCCAGATTGGGAAAAGGTTCAAAAGCGGTTTATAATTCAGAGGAACAAATGTCAGATAGAGTGTTAGGTCTTGGCAGACTCTCTTTCGACGGAGATGGGAACATATATAACCTCCGGAACTTGTTGAAATCGACTCCCTATGGTCAGGTAGTTTTAGTAAGAGATAAAAAAGTCGTTAAATAAAAACCGCATAAGATAACAAAAACTCCGTAAGAAACCCTGATGTGAAATGTTTTTACCTTCAATGTAAATCATTTTTTCCCGAGCGAGCCCATAATCCTCCTGATCGCGCCCGACCGGCGCTCGAGCTCGCTTTCGAGCATCGCGCCGAGCGTCCCTTTTTTGTAAAGCCCGCTTATCACGCCCGCGACCATGTCCCCCGCCTTCTTTACATCGCCGCACATCGGCTGGCCGAAGTCGCTGCTCTTCCGCTGGATGCCGATGATGGTGACCGCGTCCTTCACCGGCTGGTCGGCGTTGTAAAGCCTGAGGAACAGCGCGAGGGGGGTTGTGCGGATGGAAACGAACGCTTCGCTTATCTGGCATTCCCTTATGATTTTTATGCTGCCCGGCTTCTTGCCGAAATCCGCGGCATCGATTATTATGAGCAGCGCGGGGGCGAATTCCTTTATTTCCCTCACGTGGTCTTCGGGAGCGGACGTCTTTATGAACAGGAGGCTGGCATCGCCCTTGAACTCCTTGCTGAGTTTGTCCACGGCGTAGAAGCCCACGCCGTCGTCGCCTTTCGTGTCGTTGCCCATGCCCATTACGGCGAACCTTTCCTTCTTAATCTCCACTTCCTTGAACTCGCGGAACATCTCGGAAACCGATTTCAGGTATTTTTCGTCCTTGGGGGGCTTTTTGGTTTTCTTCAGGAGCTTGGTTGGTTTTTCAGATGGCTGGCCGTGTTCGCCGGCCGGCTGGCCCGGTTTGTTTTTCCTTGAAAACCTGCCTGAAAGTTTCGACCTGATCTTGCCTAGGTCCATAATTATAATGTATATTACTTCCCTTAAAACAGCCGTGCCGGGGACCGCAAGGCTGGGAAACAAAGAACAATCAATAAATTAAAAAGCGAGCGTACATAATAATTATATGCTTGAATCGATTCTCAACTTCAGGGAGGTCGACAAGTCCCCCTACCTTACGTTCATCTGGGCGCTGCTTATAACGACCGTCGGCATCCTGCTTTCCACGCAGCTTTTCTACAAAGTGACGATATCCGGCGTCGCGTTCAACCTCACGGGCATGTTCGCGGTCATTTTCACCATACTGCCTTCGGTTTACTTCCTCACCAAGGTCATAAACAAGGAGGAGAAGATGGAGGAAGAAGCGCTCGAGAAGCATTACAAGCAGGAATTCTTCAAGCGCCACGAGAAGGACATACTGATGTTCCTGTTCTATTTTCTCGGCGTGACCGTCGCATTCTCCATCTGGTCTTTAATCCTGCCCACGGATTTCTTCCAGGTCCAGCTTGTCAAGATAAACGAAATCCGAGCGGCCGTGTCCGGCCGGATGACCGGAGACTTCACCGGCAAGATAGTAAAGGGCAGCTTCGCGTCGTTCATGGCGGTTTTCTCGAACAACATCGAGGTGATGATTTTCTCTTTCATCTTCTCGCTGCTTTTCGGGGCGGGCGCGGTTTTCATAATAGTGTGGAACGCCTCAATACTCGGGACCTGCATAGGAGCACTGTCGAAATCCGTTTTCGAGATACCGATGGTTTCGCTTTCGTTCCTTCCGCACGGCATACCCGAGGTCGTCGGCTACCTGTGCGCGGGCCTCGCCGGCGGGCTGCTCTCGGCTGCGATACTCAGGTGCAGGAGCTCGAGCGTCCTTGAGACCATCTTCTTCGACTCAATTAAGATAATTCTTCTCGGCGTCTTTTTCATACTAATAGCGGCCGGGATAGAGGTCTACTTTTGAACCCTTTTATCCAAAAGCGTTCACGGAAAACAGGCGTAAGTCTACTCGCTCCACTGCGTTCCGCTAGTCTAGCCTTTTACCCAAAAAGCCCTTTTGGAAAAAGAGCTTTAGAGGAAAACGGAAAATTCAGCTTGGACGTAACAAACCGACGCCTGCAGACGAAACTTCGTTCTATTGAATTCCACCCGCTTCAATAAAACCCCCCTGAGAAAGAATTTGTCCGCTGATTGACGGATAAACGTTTATATGGGGGACGACGACAAATATTTAATTAAGGGGTGTCAATATGGTGGAAGTGTTATTCGCCATTGCAACATTGCTTGCGCCCGTTTTTGCGGAGTACGCCAAGATCAGAAGCAAGGCAGAAAGACAGTTCAACTTCATAGCGGCTGCAGGGGTTTTCTTCCTTGTATCGATAGCATTTACCGCGACCTTGTTTACCTATGCCATCGGAAACGCTTACATTTTCGGCGTTTACCTGTTCGAGTTCCTTGGCTGGATTTTCCTGGTCGTAGGTGCATTGTGGGCAGTGTTCGGTGGCCTGATAAAATAAATTGAAAAATCGGAATGGGAAAGGCGATTTTCCTTTTTTATTTTTACTTTTTTACGGTTTCAATGTAGCAGGGGCTTCCTATCTTCGAGGAAGCGATTTTCAGGGCTATCCTGCATACGGCTTCATTCGCCGGAGCGACCTTCGCCTCGAGAATCCTCTGATTCGTTTTCACCCTTGCCGCCTGCCCGATAGGCCTTCCGAACGACTGGCGCATTCCAGTCTGGAAACGGTCTGCTCCAGCGCCCGTGGCGAGCGGGTTCTCCCTTAAAACGTGATGGGGGTAAATCAGCACCTTTACGAAGAATCCGTCCACTCCCAGCAGCTTCTCGAGCCTTTTGCTGGCGCCGAGCCTCGCCGCTTCGAGCGCGTTGCTCCTAATCTGAATGGCCCATTTGGCGACCAGATACATGGTCGTGGTAAATTCGGGCTTCTCTGCGCCGGAGTTGAACCTGTGTATCTTCGAAGGGGGAACGCCCTTCACGTAGCCTTTCCTCGGCTTGCTTATGGATATCCGCGTGTTCGGCCTCTCCAGCTTCCTGTAGCATCTGGCGGGTCTAAGTCCCATTAAATCACATTCTTTTTAATTTCAAGATTTAAGCTTTTCTGCTAAAGCTCTTTTTGTAAAAGAGCTCTTATTCCTTATATATCGTGATAATGGTTTAAATACATTGGCAACCCGCAACCCATTCGATCCATTTAAGCGTTTACCACTATCGGTTGAAAAGAGATTTATGACGTCAGCAGAATTCCGGCCCTATTACGACTTTATGCCCTTCCATCTCTTGAGCGCACGTTCGTACCGCTCGAGCGTCCCGGTGTCGAACCACTGGCCCGAAAAGGGGAAGCCGTAAAGCCTGCCCATCTTCGCCAGTTTGGGGAAGATCTCCTTTTCGATCGAGCAGGCGCCTTTGGGTATCATGCGCACGACCTCCGGTTCCATTATGTAGAAGCCGGCGTTTATGAGGTTCGAAGGAGCTTCGCCTTTCCTCGGCTTTTCCACGAACTCGATTATGCGCTCTCCTTCGAGCCTTGCAACTCCGTACTGGCTCGGGTCGTCGACGGTCGTGAGCGCTATGGTTGCAAGCGCCTTGTTTCTCTTGTGCGCGTCATACATGTCTATGATGTTTATGTCCTTGAGCTCGTCGCCGTTGGAGACTATGAAAGTCTTGGCAAGCCTGTCCTTTGCCAGCCTTAACGGGCCGCCTGTCCCAAGAGGTCTCGACTCCTCCACGAACGATATGTCAAGGCCGAGCCTCGACCAGTTGTTTTTTTCGTTCATTATTTTTTCCTTCATGTAGCCGACCGAAAGTATGATGTCGTTAATCCCGTACTTCTTCAGCAGGTCGAACATGTGCTCGAGCAGCGGCTTGCCATGCACCGGGACAAGCGCCTTGGGGATTTCGTAGGTTATGGGACGAAGGCGAGTGCCTTCGCCGCCGCAGAGTATGAGCGCCGTCCTGAGCTCCCTGAGATTCAGGTGCTTCGAGAGTATGAGTTCTATCGCATGCGAGCGGTTGCGCACGTCGATGCCGTTGACCATCCTGTCAACGTTTTCGAGAATATTCCTGTCCAGGGTGAGCGTTACCCGTTCTTTCATACGAAGTAATATTTATTCATATGATTTAAAAGTTTGCCATTACTCGGACCGCACCCCTAAATCCAGAAATTCAACATTTTCAACTGAATCCTCTAATGTAATAATGGGTGAGACGTAATCAGAATAACCCATAACCACCCCAAATTTATGGTCTTCAAAGAATTTTTTATGGGAAGGAAGAGGTGAACAAAGATCATTTTCCATCCTTTGCTTTAAAGATTGCCTGCGTTCATTCAAGGTATGTTCCCATGGATTTGGCCGATCTTTTGCATCCCAAGTCTCCCATTGATTACGATGTTTTGGATTCGCTCCATTGTAAATACGAAAACCGTCTTTGAAAGAGAATCTGGCCACATATAAAAAGAGATCTCCACTATGGCTGTATGTATTATGAGGGTCAAACATGGCTGCCCAAATTCCTGGCCATTTACCTTTGTAAATCCACTCCTCAGGAACTCTGCCAAATCTTTCCCAATCTTTTCTCATTTGCTCAAAATGTCCCCTGTCGCGAACTCTATGAAAATAACCGCATTGATTAAATTGAGCTAAATAAGTGTCATCATGAACTGTTAATAATTCAAGTGTTCTCCTTCTTAACTCTTCTCCCCATTCCAAATAATTAGTTCTTTTTAATTCCATCCAGTTTATTTGTTCCATATTCATATGGTTAAGAAATAAAAATAACTTTAAAAACACATGCTGGTTTTGAGTGCATCCCTCTTATCCCCTCGCCTGAAAAACAGATTCGAGCTCCGCGAGCTTCTTCAGCCGCCTTATGTGCCGTTCCTCGCCGCTGAATTTCGTTTCCAGAAACATTTTCACGATCTTTTTCGCTTCAAGGTCCGTCGTGAACCTCGCGGCGAGCGTGAGGACGTTCGCGTTGTTGTGCTCGCGGCCCGCCTTTGCCAAGTCGTGGTTCATGCAGAAGGCAGCGCGAATCCCGGGGAACTTGTTCGCCGCGATGCTCATGCCAATCCCGCTTCCGCAGATGAGAATGCCGAACTCGCATCCGCCCAGCACGGCCTCGGAAACCTTCTTGGCGTATTCGGGGTAATCGCTGGATTCTTCTGAATCCGTGCCGAAGTCCTCGAAGTGGTAGCCGTTCGCCTGCAGGAACTCTTTAATCTTCTCCTTCAACTCGTGGCCTGCATGATCGGAACCTATGGCTATCTTCATGATGAGATTTTCATTTGCTGATATAAAAATGATAATCTCTTTTTCGAAGGCGCTTCAACTTCTCCGCTTATCAGAAATTTAAATAGCAGAACCTAATTTTCAAAATGGTAAAGATATCAGCTTCAATCCTTTCCGCGGATTTCGCCTGCCTCGGGAGCGAGCTGAAAAAGGTGAAGGATGCGGAATGGCTGCACATAGACGTGATGGACGGGCATTTCGTAAAGGACATAACCCTAGGCCCTGTAGTGCTGAAGTCTTTGCGCAGGATAACAAAGCAGTTCCTTGACGTCCACCTCATGGTCGAAAACCCGGAGAGGCACATTGAAGCGTTCGCGAAAGCCGGCGCGGACCTGATAACCGTCCATGCCGAAGCCTGCCCGAACCTCATGCAGGCGATAGAGCTGATAAGGAAAAGCGGCTGCAAGGCGGGCGTTTCAGTAAAGCCGGGGACGGATGTCCGGGCGATAGAAAACGTCCTTGCGAACGTCGACGTCGTCCTGGTCATGACGGTGGAGCCGGGCTTCGGCGGACAGGAGTTCATGCCCCGGGTTCTCACGAAAATAAGCGGGCTGAGGGCAATCGCGGAGAAAAAGTGCCTGAGCCTTGAGATAGAGGCCGACGGCGGCATAAACAAGGACAACTGCGCGGCCGCAGTCGAGGCAGGGGCCAGCGTGCTTGTCGCGGGCTCGGCGATATTCCGCAGCGAGGATCCTGCGGCGATGCTCAGGGAGATAAGGGAAAAGGCGGGCAAGGCCGCGAAATGAGATCATGGTGACGTTATGGAGATATACATCGATTCAGCGGATATAGACGAGATAAGGAAGGCGAAGGAATACGGCATATGCGATGGCGTGACGACTAACCCTTCGCTCATCAGGAAAGCGGTTTCGAAGCTCAAGGCCGAAGGGAAGCAGGTGGACATGGAAGGCTACGTGAGGATGATATGCGAGACCGCGGGCAGGGGGAAGCCGGTGAGCCTCGAGGTCGTGAGCCTTGACGCGGAAGGCATGGTCAAGGAGGCCGAAATAATCTACGGCAAATTCAACCCCGTCGCAGGCAACGTCGTGATAAAAATCCCTGTGAGCACTTCGTGCGATGACAAGGATAACCATTACGAGGGGCTCAAAGCGATACGCATCCTCAGCAGGAAGAAAATCCCGGTCAACGCCACTCTAGTCATGACGCCGGAGCAGGCGCTGCTCGCGGGAAAAGCGGGGGCGAAATACGTGAGCCCTTTCGCGGGAAGGATAGATGATTTCATAAGGACCAAGCTTGGCGAGAATTTCGGCAAGAGCGATTATTTCCCGCAGGAGGGGAGGCATAAGAACGGAGGGATAGCGAATGACAATGGCATAGCCAGCGGAGTCGAGCTCGTGAGGAGGGCAAAAGACGTTCTTGAAAAATACGGCTTCGCCACCAGGATAATCGCCGCTTCGCTGAGGAACGCGAGGCAGGTCAGGGAAGTCGCGCTCGCGGGAACGGACATAGCGACCGTTCCTTTCGACGTTCTCGAGGAGATGGTGAAACACCCGAAGACTTTCGAGGGCGTGGTGAAATTCTCCGAGGATGTCGTGCCCGAGTACCTGAAGATTTTCTCGACTGAAAAAGCTGCTGAAAAATAGGGTTGAACGGCATAACGGCGGGCACGAAATGATAAAATTTAAATACGGGGGAACATAATTAAAGAAAGCCGGCCAAAGGCTGGTTTATGAAAAGATGATTGCATGAAAATATCAATGATCGGGACGGGCTACGTCGGCCTCTCGACGGGCGTGGGCTTCGCCGTCAGGGGAAACGACGTAGTGTGCGTAGACATAGACGCGGCGAAGGTTCGCCAGATAAACGGCGGCGTTTCGCCGATTTTCGAGCCGCATCTTGAGGACTATCTCAAGGACGTCCTGAAAAGGGGGAAGCTGCGCGCCACAACGGACATGAAAGGCGCGATAGAAAACACCGAGGTCAGTTTTATCGCAGTGGGAACGCCGTCGAGAAAGGACGGCTCCATCGATCTTTCTTACATTGAATCCGTCTCCAGGCAGATCGGTGAAGTCCTGAAAACCAAGGAATCATACCATGTCATTGTCGTGAAATCGACCGTCATGTCCGGGACGACCGAGGGAGTCGTGCTCCATAACATCGAAAGGGCGTCGGGCAGGAAGGCCGGGAAGGATTTCGGGCTGTGCATGAACCCCGAGTTCCTGCGGGAGGGGAGAGCGATGGACGATTTCCTGAAGCCGGACAGGGTCGTGATAGGCGCGGCAGACAGCAGGGCCGGAAACGTTATCGAGAAGCTTTACGTTAATTTCATGGCGCCCATTCTCAAGACCGACCTGAAGACGGCCGAGATGATAAAATACGCGAGCAACGCGTTCCTCGCGACGAAGATATCCTACACGAACGAGATGGGCAACATCTGCAAGAAGCTGGGCATCGACGTGAACGAGGTGATGAAAGGCGTGGGCATGGACCACCGCATCTCGCCGCATTTCCTGAACGCGGGCGTCGGCTACGGAGGTTCGTGTTTCCCGAAAGACGTAGAAGCTCTGATAGCGAAAGCGAAGGAACTCGGCTACGAGCCGAAGCTGCTCGAGGAGGTTCATGCTCTAAACGACAGGCAGAAAGTCAGGATTGTCGACCAGCTCGAAAAAAGGGTGGCGAATCTCAAAGGGAAAACCGTCTGCCTGCTCGGGCTGGCATTCAAGCCGGACTCCGACGACATCCGCGAGGCGTCATCGATTTACATAATCTCGAAGCTTCTCGATAAAGGCGCGAAGGTGAAGGCGTACGACCCGCAGGCTATAGGGCACATGAGGAAGCTGTACCCTGACATCGAGTACGCGAAGAGCGCGAGAGAAGCGCTGGAAGGGAGCGACGCGTGCCTCGTCGTCACCGAGTGGGAAGAGTTCAAGCGCCTTACCGACGAAGATTTCGCGAAGATGAAAAACAGGGTCATTCTCGAAGGCAGACGAATCCTCGACCGGACGAAGGTCGCGAACTTCGAGGGGATTTGCTGGTAAAATCAATCAGCAATTTTTCTGAAAAATTTTTGGGGAAATCCAAAAGAAAAATGAAGGCCTATAAAAAGAATAGGCCTGTGAAACGAATCAAATCCTGTTGACCTTTTCAATGCCAACTTTCTTCACGAACGCTTTCTTTATCCTTGCCGGCAGCCATTCAGGTCTCTTCTCCGGGGCATCCACCACTTTCACGCTTCCCCTGAAGACGTGGATGGTGTATGTCCTGTCCTTGTTCCTTCTTCCCCTTTCACGGAGTTTTATGTCGGTAATGCCTCTTGCCGCTGCCTTAAGCGCGGCCTGTCTCGGCGATCTGCCGGTAAACACTGAAACTTTGCTGCCTTTCTTTAGAATGTAATACTTTTTCTTTGAAGCCATCCAGACACCTCCACTTTAAACCGTTTGCGTATGCTTGTTTTCTGATTAAATTATGGAACTGGTATTTAAATGTTTATGTCCAAATCGGTCGATATTGCGGGTATAACATTGTTATGAGTGCTATTTTTCAAAAAATTTTCGGTGAAAATTTACGCAAATCGATTGTTTTTATTGAGGCTCGGGCATTATTTAAACATGGACATCGACTGGGTCATAAGCGTGTTCGTTTTCATTGTTTTCATCAGCTGGGCACTTTCCTATTACTTCGCAATTTTCCAGGAGAACGCGAGCCAGTTCGAGACCGCCGCGGAGGCGGGGCAGAAAAATATCATGGATTTCGTTTCCACGGATGCCTACGAGGCGCCTGTGAGGTACTATTCGAACGGGCCGGTCACGAATGGCGTACTGAAAGCGAAATCGGTATGGTATTCGGGGGAGAAAAATTCGACCATGGTTTTCGCTGGCGGAAGTCCGCTGCCGTGCAGGATTGACGGCGACGACCTTTACTGGCAGGCCGACCTCTCGGCAGGCTACAATTACTTTACCATCACGACTGCGGATGTCAATACCACCATGAACTGCACAGCGTCATTCGCGATATCGTCGTTCAACCTCACGGTGCCGGGGGTGCTCGAGAAGAAAACCATGATATCGCTCACGAAAATAAACGGGATGGCGAACATGAGCTATGCCGAAAGCAAGGTATTGCTCGGCGCGAACCAGAATTTCAGGTTAAAGCTGGAGACGGCCGGCGGGGAAACGGTCTATGGCAAATCAATCCCGTCCGGACCCGTCAACGTCAACTCCAAAAAAACGGAGTGGAAAATTTACGAGACGCATGAGAATGCGAATATAACCGTTGCGGTATGGTGACGGCTTCGAAAGGCGCAGGTGAAACCTGCGCCCGTATACCGGGTGTAATGCAATGAAAGGCTACTGGAGGACGATGGAAAGCGTTCTTGCGGCCATGATAATCATGACTTTCCTCGTGACCGCGGGAAACGTTTATTTCACGGCCACCGGCGGGCACGAGCCCTCTCCCGATGGCTACGAAAAGCTGAAGGAGCTTGACGACAGGAGCGTTCTGAGGCCGCTGGCCGCCGCGAAGGATTATGCAGCCATCAATTCCAGCATAGATGTCCCGGGCTACAGCCACTCGGTGAGGATATGCGATTTCAGCGGAAGCTGCTGGGGCAATTATACGGAATTCCAGGCGCAATCCAGGAATGTTCTGGTTTCAACCTACATCATTTCAGGGCACGGTTCGTACGGGCCGCTGGAAATAAGGCTTTACGTGTGGAGATGAGCATGAAAACTGCCAGGCACGGTTCATCACGGGAAGGGGGGAGAGTGAAAGGCCAGTTTTTCCTGCTTGCCGCGTTTTTCTTCCTGCTGGTCTTTTACCTCGGCATTTCCGTCTACCTTTCGCCCTCCTTCGCAAGCCCTGCAATAAGGGACGAGACATCCGGGCTTTTCGAGAACATAGAAAACGAATATCCGAGGGTTGCGAATCTCGGGCTTGGCTCATCGAACCCGGTAGCTGCCCTGGCCGATTTCTCCGGCATTGCGGTGAACGCGGCGGAAGCGCATGGCGCAAGCCTGGAAGTTCTCTGGATTTTCATGCAAAATGCAAGCGATGACCTTAACGTGACCGTCGGGAACTTCCTCGGCTCGGCGCTTAACGTCACGCTCAACGTGTCCGGAGAAGTCAAAGAAATACTGGTAAGCGAAGGGCAGACGAATTCCACGCTTTTCACTTCCCCGCCATCCGAATTCGAGCTCCGCGCAAACTTTAATACGGCAGAAAAGAATTTATTACTAGAGAAATACAAGGCAAGCCTTTACATCTTCATGGAGATGAGGAAGGGGGACGACGTGATAACGGGCGAGGCGAAGGCATGAATGGCTTGAGCTTGATTTCAGGCGTCCTGTTCATGGCTTTCATGATAACGGCGGCAGCGATAGTCTACTGGACGACCCTGCCCACCATCCAGAAGATGCAATGCTCCATCGTAACGGACAAGATGAAGAGCTCGTTCGCGAATCTGGACAGCGTCATACAGAAGGTCGCTTCCGAAGGCGAGGGGTCGAAAAGGACCGTCTCGCTGAACATCGAGGAAGGGGAGATGCGCATCGACGGCGGCAATGATACCATATACTGGGAGCACGAATGCAATTCGCCCATAATGTCGCCCAGGACCATGCAGACCTTCGGCAATGTCATATTCGGCTCGAACCTCAATACCAAAGCGTACGAAAGCACATGCGAAGGGCAGGACGCTTTCGTCCTTGAAAACGAGCACCTGACGGCATGCCTGGAAAAGATTGGTTCGGAGGGCAACAACACGCGCTACAACATCTCCGGCGTGCTGATATCGGTTTACCAGAAGGACCTCGGCCAGGTGATGCCCATGGAACGTCTCGAAATAACGCTCGACAGCAACCAGACGTCCGCGACCGGCGAAGGCTATACGAAACTCGAAAGGACGGGCCAGCACCTTCCGTACGGGGAGGTCACTGCGCACATGGAATCGGATTACGGAATAAATTACGACATAAAATTCACGCTTGAGTCCGGCGAGGACTTCCTGACGATAAAGGGTGAATGATGATGAAGACCGCCAGCAATGAAACTGCAAAGATGAAAGGCATTTCACCTTTGATAGCGACAGTCCTGCTCATAGGCATAACCGTGCTGATGGCCGTAGTCATAGGGCCGTGGGCGATCAAGCTCGCGACCACCGCGTCGGAGGGCGCGACCACCAGCGCCAACCAGGACATGATATGCAGGCAGACCGCTTACGCTTTCGACAGCGATTACGGGAACTCGGGAATTGCGTGGAACTTCAGCGGGACCAACGGAACAGTGAACGTGAAAATCACAAACACGGGCTCCTGGAACCTCTACAATTTTTCGCTGGAACTGGTAATGGAAACCCCGACAGGGACGAAGCTGATAATATACCCGGAGGTCAACGTTACGGCCGAAACGCAAAGGACGGCGGCCAATCCGCTGAAGCCGGGTTACGATTGGATACTTGACGCAGACGTCAGCAACATAAACGATACGTGGTCCCTGACGAAGGTCAAGGTCGTAAACGACGTCTGCCCGAGGGTTTCGCCGTCGGCGGAGGTTTAGGCCTGCAAACGAAAATGGCCGCTGCTATCCCTTGCCGCATTTTCTGCCGCCACTCTCGTCAGAGTTTCTATTTGCGAGGAGCGTGCATCTCCACAGCTTACGCTTCTTCTTGGGTTCGAGTAGCCCGGATCGAGTCCGCCGTCGTCATAAAAAATATCTCTGTGGTCAAGCACTTCGGTTTGCAAACGCCCTGCCATACCGGATGATGCGTATTTCATCTTCACAATATGTCAGCAAAATTTTAAATAGGCACGCCTTGGCAGTTTCCCTACGGGAATCCTGCTCTCCAAATTTATATTACGGCAGCCAATATTTTAAATGTGGTCAAATGGATGCGGAAGAGAAGGATTCTGCCGGCACGCTCAAAGACGTGGCGGACAAGCTCTCGAACATTGAGGATTTGCAGAACCTCACGCAGCTCGATATGCTCAACATGAAGAACGAGATCGAGAAGCTCAAGCTCACGACTTCTTCCCCCCTCTCACCCGAAGCCGAGGAAAGGCTGGTCAAGCTGGAGGAGATGTCGAAAGACGTTGAGATGTTCAAGCGGTGGAAGCAGACGGTCGACGAGGTGAAATTCCTCAGGGACAAGCTCATGGGTCCTTCGCCCGCGCAGACAGCGGTGCCGGCCGAGGCCGACGAGATAAAGGAGATTAAAGAAAGCATTGAGGAGATAAGGGCGGAAGCCAATGCGAGGAAATCCGCCGCTCCCATAAATCTCGCCGAGGTGAAAGCAGCCATAGAAGAAAACAGGAAGGCGGTCGAGAACCTGAAGCAGATGATAACCGGAAAGCCGAGGGGGGCGATGCCGGACACCGAATCCATAAAGAAGATGATCAGGGAGAACAGGAAGCTCATAAACGAACTTAAATCGAAAATGGAGATGTCGGATTCCGAGGTCCCTGCCGGGATGCGCCAAAAAATCGAAAATTTGCACGCGGAGATAACGAAACTTGAGGAGGAAGTGAAAAAAATAAAAACCGTTGAAAAGGCTGCAAGCGCGGTACCGAAGGATGATATCGACCATCTCAGGCGCGAGCTGTTCGGCAAGCTGAACGAGCTGAACGTCAAATTCGGGCCGAGGGGTTCGGAAGAAATAAAAAAGGCGATGGAAGCGGGCAAGGCGAGCATAGAAAAGCTGAAGTCCCTTGTCAAAGGCGAGGAGGTCGATATCGACAGCCTGAAATACGAGATGGGCGAGAACAGGAAGTTCATGACGGAGATAAAGGGCCTCCTGCTCTCGAAGAAACCGCAGGCGCCCAGGAAAATCGCAGTCCCGCCGGATCCCGAGACAAGAAACCGCATGCTGAAACTCGAACAGAGGCTCGAATTCTTCTCAAAGAAGATGGACAAGATGGCTGAGCTTAAACCGATAAAGCTGCCCGAATTCGCCCCGGCCGGAGCGAAAGGGAGAGCTGTCAGGGGCAAGCCTGGCGAAATCGACGACCTGAAAAAGGAAATCGAGAGCATCGTTTCCAGGATGGACGGGTTCCTGACCAAGGACGAGATAGAGAAGGGCTTCCTGGAAAAGCGGCTGAAAGCGGACAAGAATCTCACTACCGACGAAATCTACAAGGAGCTGAACGACATCAAAAAGGCGATACTCCAGAACGAGGACCACGTGACAAACGTCGCCACCGATGTTGAGCGGATGAAAAAAGAAATCGGGACCGTGGAGAAGCGCGAATGGAGCAAGGTCGGCGAGATCCCGGCGATCGACGACCTCAAGCGCAGGATCGACCAGCTCGAGAAGAAGATTGAAGACCTGCGTGAAGGACCGGTGTTCATCGAGTAGACGGGAATGATTCCATATATTTTTATTGCCGAGTCTCCAAAGTTTTATTCTGACGGAACGACATTGTGACGTAAAACGTTAAAAGATTTTTATGACATCTGCCGAGGTTGCCGGGAAAAAGAAAGGGAAAGGCGATATGGGAACCTTGGTCTGCGGCGTCGACGAAGCCGGCCGGGGAGCGGTGATCGGCCCGCTCGTGATAGCAGGTGTTTCAGTCTTCGAGAAGGACATCGCCAAGCTCAGGAAAATCGGCGTGCGCGATTCCAAGGAGCTCTCGCCGTCCGCGAGGGAAAAGCTCTCGAAGCAGATAGAAAAGATAGCGAAGGACATAGTCATTCTCAAGGTCGGGCCGTGCAAAATCGATGATTACAACAAGCAGGGCGTCAACCTGAACCGCGTCGAGGCGATGAAGATGTGCACGATAATAGACTGCATGGACGCGAAAAAAGCATACATCGACGGTCCGGACATAAACCTTGACAAGTTCAAAAGGGTAATGGCGAAGATGCTGAAGAACGAGATGGAGCTGGTGGTCGAGCATCATGCGGACCAGACTTATCCCGTCGTCTCCGCCGCGTCGATAATGGCCAAAGTCGAAAGGGATAAAGAGATGGGTGAGCTGCGAAGGAAGTATGGCATCGAGGGGACGGGCTACCCTTCCGACGAGCGCACCATAAACTCCATGAAGGCGTATCTTGAAAAGAACAAGAAGTTCCCTGAAAAAGGTCTCGTGCGATTCTCCTGGGACACGACGAGAGAGATGCTCGGCCAGAACAGGCAGAAGAAACTGCTCTGGTTCCTGGGAAAAGGCTGAAGCGGTTTTGCCGGGCGCTTACGGCCTGAACCTTCTCTGCGTTCGCGGGAAGGCGATGGCGTCTTTTATGTTTTCGAGCTTGCAGAGCCATGCAACCAGACGCTCGACGCCAAGGCCGTAGCCGGAGTGGGGAACGCTGCCGTACCTTCTCAGGTCAAAATACCAGCCATAGCTCTCGGGCTTCTCGCCCATTTTCTTGAGTGAAGCGGCGAGCGCCTTTATGTCCGTGTCCCTCTGCGAGCCGCCTATGATTTCGCCGTACCCTTCGGGCGCCAGCATGTCGAAGCAAAGCGCGGTCTTCGGTTCCTTCGGGTCGCGCGGCTTGTAGAACGCCATTATCTCTTTCGGGTAATGCGTGACTACGACAGGCGTATCGAAATGCTTCATCAGCTTGTCTTCCTCTATCGTCCTGAGGTCCTTGCCCCAGGGGATCTTGATTTTTTCCTTCTCTTTCAGAATTGCCAGCGCCTTCGTGTAGGTGATCGTGGGGAACGGCTTCTTCGCTATCGCTTCCAGTTTCTTTATGTCCTGCCCGAGTATTTCGAGCTCCTTTTTGTTGTGCCTGAGAACCTCCTGGATTACAAAACGCACTTCATCCTTCGCCACTTCCGTCACTTCGCCAAGCTCCATCCATGCCGCTTCCATCTCCGCCATCCAGAACTCGGCAAGATGCCTTGAAGTCTTCGAGCGTTCGGCGCGGAAAGTCGGGGAAACGTCGTAAACCTTTTCGAGCGCGAAAACCGCCGCTTCCGCGTAAAGCTGCCATGACTGGGTGAGATACGTGACGTCGTCGAAATACTTGACCTTGAACAGCGTCGCGCCGCCTTCGCACTGGTTCGGCTGGAAAATCGGAGGATCGAATTCATAGTATCCGCGGTCCCGGAAGAACTTGTGTATCGCCCCCACGACCGTGTGGCGGACCTTCATGGCAGCGGTCAGCTGCCTGGACCTGAGCCAGAGGTGGCGGACATCGAGCAGGAACTCCGGCGACTGGTCCTTCGTTATCGGGAAACGCTCCGCGATGTGAACGGGCTCGAGCGACGAAATCCTTATCTCGTATCCGGTCGGCGCGCGCTTGTCCTCGACCACGGAACCTTTTATCATCACGGAAGATTCGAGCGTGAGTTTCCTTGCTTTTTCGAAGTCCTTGTGGCCCGACTTTATCGTGGCCTGGACTATGTCGCTCGAATCGCGGATTATGAGAAAAATTATGTCCTTGCTTTCGCGCTTGCGGTAGACCCAGCCTTTTATCTCGATGGTCTTCCCCACGCTCTCCGGAACCTTTTCGATGTTCATGAGAATCCTTCAGTTATCTTATCTTATTTTTGTCTAGGTGCTTAAAATGTTTGAGACCGTTTAAGCGCTACAGAAGCCTTATACCGCGCTTCGCGCATTCGTCTTTTATCCTGTCAGGCCATATGCCCGCCTGCACCTCGCCTATGTGCGCTTTTCGCAGGAAGAACATGCAGAGCCGCGATTGGCCGATTCCGCCGCCTATGGTGAGCGGCAGCTCTCCCGCGAGCAGGCGCTTGTGCCAGTGCATCCCTTTCCTTTCCTCAGCCCCGCGGATTTCGAGCTGCCTGACCAGCGATTCGCTATCCACCCGGATTCCCATCGAAGAAAGCTCCATCGCCTTCGCCAGTAGCGGATACCAGACGAATATGTCGCCGTTAAGGCCCTTCCTGTTTTCGCCGGTGGGCGTTATCCAGTCGTCGTAGTCCGGCGCGCGGCCGTCGTGCGGCTTGCCGTCCGAGAGTTCGCCTCCTATGCCGATGACGAAAACCGCTCCCTTCTCCCTCGCTATCTCGTCCTCCCTCTGACGCGGCGTAAGATGCGGATAGCGCTTTTCCAAATCTTCGGCGTGGACGAGACTTATCTCTTCGGGAAGGACGGGCTTTATCTGCGGGTATTTTTCATGTATCATCTGCTCCGTCTTCCTTATCACGCCATATATTTCCCCGACGATATGCTTAAGGAAATCGAGATTCCTCTGGCCGCGCAGTATTATTTTCTCCCAGTCCCACTGGTCAACGTAAATCGAGTGGAGCTCGTCGAGCGTTTCGTCCGGCCTCAGCGCGTTCATGTCCGTGTAAAGCCCCTCGCCAGGCGAGAAGCCGTAATCTGCCAGAACCATCCTCTTCCATTTGGCCAGCGAGAAGACGACCTCCCCGAGCGAATGGCCGTCGTCCGGGATGGTGAAAGACACTTTTCTCTCCACGCCGTTCAGGTCGTCGTTCACCCCGGTCCCGCTCTTGACAATTATCGGCGCGGAAACCCGCTGCAGCGACAGGGCTTTCGCCAGTTCTGTCTGGAAGAAATCCTTTATCAGCTTGATGGCACGTTCGGTTTCCCTGATTTCCAGCAGCGGTTTATATTTACTTCCCATGTGTCCATCCGTCCTGTTTATTCTGTTAATTCTGTTAATTCCTAAATTATCGGAAATGGATATAAATTTACGATATTTTGAAAGATGGCCGGGGATGTATATAAATTTTTACCATATTTTATTGAAAAATATACAAAAAATGCCAACTTTTATATATAAAATGGAACAAATGTTTCAATATGGAAGCTAAACTGGACGAAAAGGACCTTCTGATAATAAAAATGCTGAAAGAGAGGGGGGACCTGACAATAAGGCAGATTGCCTCGCGCTCCCTGCTTCCCATAACAACCGTCCACAACCGCATAAAGCGGATGAAGTCGCTGGGCATCATAAAGAAGTTCACGATAGAGGTCGACCACAGGAAAATGGGCAAATCGATTTCCGCATACGTCCTCGCAAAGGCCGATTCCCATTATCTCAAGTCTTTCCGCATCAGCCAGCACGATCTCGCGAAGGAACTGAAAGCGCTTGAATTCGTGGAGAAAGCCGATATCGTCACGGGAGCGATAGACATCATCCTGCTCATCCGGGTCAGGGACATCGATGAGCTGGACAAGATCGTCATCGACAAGCTCCGCGACTTCAAGGGCATAATGAGCACCGAGACGCTGGTCATCCTGAGGGAGGGTTAATTTCGTGTTATTTTTTATATCGGCTTCGGCGCGGTATATCTTTATCGATATCTAAAATTGTTTCTCCCTTATGCTCTTTACCTGTTCTATGAATTCAGGACTGCTAAATATTTCGCTAACTTCTCTAACCCCTTCATGATAACCTGGTCTTCTTGAATATACCCTTGCGATTGCTCCAACGACTTCAACTTCTTGGCTTACATCAGGTCTTTCGAGAGGTGTTGCTCCTGATTTTATGGCATGCACCTCGGGGGGTTTCTCTCCTGCCTTAATGGCAAACATCTCAGGCATGTAAATAGCTCCCATATTTCTTCGATAACAACGCTGTTCATGCTCAGGTCTTCGTGAAGCGCTCAATGATCCGCGAAGCAAAAATACTGGAATTTCCAATTTTGTCGCTTCACGTATAAAGGGAATGAAAGAATATTCTCCTTCACTTGGAACACCACCAGTTGGAACAGTTCCAATGATTATTGCATCTAGACCTGCGTCTAAAAAAGGCTCATAGAATCCAGGTTCAAGACCAGGCATAACGTTAAAATAAAGTAGCCTTGGTCTATCAGGCAATTCATTCATACCCCCTAATAAATTTATTACTTTATAAAACTTCTATTTTGTTACTATTTATAAATAACTACATTTTGTTGGCTGCAAAATTTTAATAAAGCCCGAAACCAAAAAAGATGATTATGGAACGCACGTATTCGAAAGAGCTTAAGCCTGAAACTAAGGCGAAAATCAAGGGCTGGGTGGAGAACATACGGAACATAGGGAACATAATCTTTCTGACTGTCAGGGACCGCGAAGGCGTCGCACAGGTGACCGCGAAGAAAATGGACGTGAGCGATGGCGTGTTCGACACCATCTCGAAGCTCGGCAAGGAGGACTGCGTCGAGATCGAGGGGGACGTGGCCAAGTCGAAAATAGCCAAGCTCGGCTACGAGATAATCCCTACCAGCGTGCGCGTGCTTGCCGGCGCGGAAAAGCCGCTGCCGATGGACAAGCACGTGGAATCGTGGAAGGACACGCGCTTCGACTACCGCTACCTGGACCTGCGCAGGCCGGAGATACGGAAAATCTTCCTCGTCCGCCACAAGGCCATGGGCCTCTTTCACGAATTCTTCAGGGAGAACGGCTTCATAGAGATACACACGCCCGTCATCCAGGCGGCGGGAGCGGAGGGCGGGTCGAGCCTGTTCAAGTTCAACTATTACGGCAAGGAAGCGTACCTGAGACAGTCGCCCCAGCTCTACAAGCAGATGATGATGGCTTCCGGGCTTGACCGCGTCTACGAGATAGGCCAGGCCTTCAGGGCCGAGAAGTTCCACACGAGGAGGCACATCTCCGAATTCATGTCCCTCGACTTCGAAATCGCGTGGATAGACAGCGAAGACGATGTCATGCGCGTGCTCGAGCGCATGGTCGTCCACGCGCTGAAAGGGCTGAAAAAGGAAATGCTTCCCGATCTCGAAGTCCCGGAGCTCCCGTTCAAGAGGGTGACGTACGAGGACGCCATAAACACGCTCAACAAGGCCGGGATGCACAAGAAGTTCGGCGACGACCTCGAGGACGCGGAAGAGGCGAAGTTCGCGGAGATTATGGCGAAGAAAGGACATGACGTCTACTTCATAACCAAGTTCCCCGCCGTGCTCAAGCCTTTCTACATAATGTTCGACGGCGAGGTTTCGAGGGGGCTCGACCTCGACTACAAAGGGCTCGAGCTCGCTTCAGGCGGCCAGAGGGAGCACAGGTACAAGGTCCTGATGGAGATGATGAAGGCGAAGGACCTCGACCCGAAGGACTTTAAATTCTATTTGGACGCCTTTAGATTTGGAATGCCCGAGCACGGTGGAATTGGCTTCGGAGTCGACCGCTTCGTCAAGCAGGTCCTAAAACTCCCGGACGTGCAGGAGGCGATTCTTTTCCCGCGAACGCCGGAGAAGCTGGTGCCGTAGAATCTATTCTGAAGGGACGGTAAACAGAATCATGCAAAGAAGTGTAAGGAACCAGTCCGAATTTTAAGGGATCCTGTAGTATTGCCGTTATCTCGTCTGGCCTTTCACGAAGATGGTATAAAGTTCTAAGCAAAGATTTATCATTACAGACAGCTGCAGTCCTCCCCCTGCAAGTTGCCATGTAGCAGGATGCTGCAGCAAAGGACATATGGTTTTCTGAAGTTGGTTCATTAAAAATTTCTTCTAATCTACCCTTCAGCCTATCTAACACAGGTCCATCCTCATCAGAAAATTGAATCACTCTCCCCATAAGACTGTTCCTCAGACCGATGATAGACCCCCTATAACAAGGACGATTCGTTGGTTTTTTTAGTGCGGAAATACCACTATCCATTCCATCGATTGCGTAACCTAATATTCCAATATTGTGGTTTTCATGTACCAGGTTTATGAGCCCCTGTACATACTTACCATGTTCTCTTCCGTGAACTCTCTCCGCCATTCTGGCAGATCTTGGGGTGAGAACACCTCTAAGCAGCCGCCTGTCTTGAAGGCCTATGTCTGTTCTATCCTCAAACCCGCATATGGTAGAACTGTCCATAAGAACGACATCGAATTCTTCACAGATTCTCCGAAGAGACTCTATCCTTTCGTCCATATTAACATTTTATCTGGCTTAATTTTAAAAAATAGACCGTTGCCAGTGATTCACAAATCATCCGCATCGAAGTGGTCGTAGCCTTTCCCCAGATCTTTCTTCTTCCCGTTTTCGAGAAGATAAATCCCCTCTCTAGTGGGCAGGATTTTCCCCACGACAGAAAAACCAGCGAATTTCTTTTTCAGTTCCTTCATGCGCTTTTCGCCCAGCGTAAAAACGAGCTCGTAATCCTCGCCGCCATAAAGAGCGAAATCAGTCGCTTCCTTTTTTAGCAATTTCGCTGCGCCAAGCGTCTGCTTCGAAAGCGGGATTTTCTCCATGTAAATTACCGCGCCGACATTCGATTGCTTGCAGATATGCCCGACCTCCGGCGCGAGCCCGTCGGAGACGTCTATCATCGCATTCGCGAACTTCGCTATGATTCCCGACTCCTTCAGCCTGGCCCTTGGCCCGGTATGCGCTTTAGTAATATCGAAGCGGTTCGCCCTCTCTCCGAAGCGCCTGAAAAGCTCGAGGCCGGCCTTCGACTTGCCGAGGTCGCCGGTGACGCAAATCAAATCGCCAACCTTCGCGCCGGAGCGGAGGACGGGCTTCCTCGTTTCGCCTATCATCGCGACGTCGATCACGATCTGTTTCCCGTGCGTGAGGTTCCCGCCCACGACTTCGAAACCATCTCGGTTCGCGACGGCGTAAATCCCCCTGTAAAGCTCGTCAATGAATTCCACATCCGTATCTTCCCTGAGGCAAAGGGAAATCAAAACGTACCTAGGCTTCCCCCCGCTGGCGGCGATGTCCGACACGTTCACCTCCATCGCTTTCATCCCGACCTGATACGGCGTCGACCAGCGCAGCGAGAAGTGATCGTCCTCAACCAGCGTGTCCGTAGTGAGAAGTAGCAGCTTGCCTCCAACCTTGACCACAGCAGTATCGTCCCCTATCTGATTGAGCACGCTCTTGTCCTTTATCTTCCTTGAAATCCTTTTTATGAGTGCGAATTCGCCGCCGATTTCTTTAATCTTCATTTTTTCCCTCTGCCAGCGTTTTCTTCCCTCATCGATTTCGTGAGCTTGACCGAGCAGAACCTGTCGCACATCGAGCACGTGTTCGGGTCCTTGGGAGCGCATTCCTCGCGCATTCGCTTCGCCTTTTCCGGGTTTATGGCGAGTTCCATCATGCGCTTCCAGTCGAGATTCGCTCTTGCTTCGGACATCCTGTCGTCCCATTCTTTCCCTTTCCCCCGCGCGACGTCCGCCGCGTGCGCCGCGATTTTCGAGGCTATGACGCCCTCGCGCACGTCCTCCGCATTGGGCAATCCCAGATGCTCGCGGGGCGTGACGTAGCAGAGGAAGTCGGCTCCATGGTACGCGGCCAGCGCGCCTCCTATCGCCGACGTTATGTGATCGTAGCCCGGCGCGATGTCCGTCACTATCGGCCCCAGGACATAGAAAGGACGGCCTTTGCAAATCCTTTTCTCGAGTTCAACGTTTTTCTTTATCTGGTCCAGCGGGACGTGGCCGGGCCCTTCTATAATGACCTGCACGTTCGCTTCGTACGCGTCCATCGCGAGCTTTCCGAGAACGCGCAACTCGTGCAGCTGCGCTTTATCAGTCGCATCCCTTATGCAGCCAGGCCGCAAGCCATCGCCGAGGCTGAGAGTGACATCGTGCTTGTAAGCCATTTCCAGGATCTTGTCGAAGTTTTCATACAGCGGATTCTCGCGATTGTTGTGCTCCATCCATTTTATGAGGAAAGCGCCGCCGCGCGAGACGACGCCCATCGTCCGCTTCCTTACCAGAGGTATTGCGGCCTTCCTAACGCCCGAATGGACGGTTATGAAATCAACGCCGTCATCTATGTGCTTCCTTATCCCCCTCAGGAAATCATTCGCCGTAAGGTCGACTATCTCGCCTTTCTCGCATATGGCCTGGTAAATCGGGACGGTCCCTATCGGGACGGCGGAATGTTTTATGATCTCCCTGCGCACGCGGTCTATATCACCTCCGGTGCTCAGGTCCATGACTGTATCCGCACCCGCCTCTATCGAAACCCTAAGCTTCTCGAGCTCGTAAGCGACGTCCGCTTTCGTTACCGACGTCCCGATGTTCGAGTTGATCTTCACCCGCAGGCCTTTCCCTATTCCTATGGGTCTTACGTTCCCGTGAAGCCTGCTGGCGGTAATGACGGCATAACCCCTGGCAATGTTTTTCATGAGCCCGCGAAGACTTACGTTTTCGCTCTTCGCCACGGTTTCCATTTCCTTCGTCAGCTCTCTATTCCTTGCCTTTTCGAGCTGCGTGCTCATGCATTATCCTCCTGATCTCCCTCACTTCCTCTTCAACATTTTCAGAGTTAAGAACCGCTGAAATCATGCATACGCTTTTCGCCCCCGCGTCCAGGACGCTCTCCAGATTCTCCCGTGTTATCCCGCCTATCGCCACGAACGGGATGCGCAGCGTTTTCCTCGCTTCCGCGATCGCGCGCATGCCTATCGGTTTTCCCGCGTCTTTCTTGGTCGGGGTCGCGAATATCGGGCTCAGTCCGATGTAGTCGGCGCCCTCCGCCTCGAAACGCTTCGCAGCCGCGACAGAACCCGCAGTCACGCCGATTATTTTCCCAGGCCCCAGCGTTTTCCTTGCTTCCGCGATGCTGGCGTCGCCCGGGCCTAGATGAACGCCATCCGCGTTGCTCGCAAGCGCGATATCGGCGAAGTCGTTGACTATGAACAGCACGCCTGCTCTTTTGCATATCTGCGCGAGCTCCTTCGCTTCCTCCATCCTTCGCTTTTTCGTCAGCGCCTTTTCCCTGTACTGGACGATCCTCACGCCTCCGCGTATCGCGGCTTTCACGTCCTCGTCGATGCCGTTCCTCGAGAGCGTGCGGTCGGTTATGAAGTATAAATCGAAGTCCAGTCTTTTCTTTGGCATAAAATCATTTCCCGGTTTTGATTTTCTGCATCTTCCCTATCTTCCGTTCATCAAGATTGTAAAGCTCGTCGTACAAGCGCTCCTTGAAGCTGCCAGGGCCTTTCGCTCCCTTCGCCGCCAGCTCGCCGGCGATCCCGAAACAGGCGAGCGCATATGCCGCCGCCTTAGCATAATCCTTCTCGACGGCCGCGAAAGCCGCTATGATGCTCGCGGCCATGCAGCCCGTCCCGACGACCGAGCCCATCATCCCGTGGCCGTTCGAAACGACGTAAACTCTTTTCCCGTCCGAAACGACGTCGTCTTTGCCCGTAATCACGACGGTCGCCCCGTATCTTTTCGCGAGGGACTTCGCTATGCCCCTCTTGTCGCCTTCCGCTCCCACGGACTCGACCCCTTTCACCTCCGCCCTTGCCCCGGCGAGCGTCGCGATCTCGCCGGCGTTGCCCTTTATGATGTCGACGCGTATGTTTTCCAGGATTTCCTTCGCCTTTTCTGTGCGCAGCCTGGTCGCTCCCGCCCCCACCGCGTCGAGAACGACTGGTATGCGCATCTCGTTCGCCCTCCTGCCGGCCAGGATCATCGAGCGGACCAGCGATGGCGTGAGCGTGCCGATGTTCAGGACGAGCGCCTGCGACGCGGAGGTCATGTCCCTCGCTTCTTCCTTCGCGTGCGCCATCACCGGGAGCGCGCCTATCGTGCGGGTAACGTTCGCGCAGTCGTATATCGTGACCCAGTTTGTTATGTGATGGACCAGCGGCTTCTTTGACCTTATCTTCTCAAGCGCAGAATATGCCTCATTCATTCCCATCAACCTGCCTGCCGGCATGATCGCCCAGAAGTATGTTCAGCCTCAGGTCCGCTTCCTTCAGGATAATCTCCTCGAGCTTCACTTTCTCCGAACCTGTTTTCTCTGCAAGCTCCTCCCTGCTTTTCATGATCTTTTCGGTTTCCTTCTCGAGCTCGGCGATCTCGCGTTTCAGATGCTCTATTTCCCTTTCGTGCTTTTTATGCTTTTCGGGAACGCCGGACTTTTCGAACTCCTTTTTCCTTTCTGCTATCTCGCCCTCGAGCCACTTGTACTTGTCCGTGAGCCCGGAGATGTAGCCGAGCTCGATTTTCTTTATGAGCTCTTCAACCCGTTCGCGCTCCTCGTCCTTCAGGCCGATGTCCCTCAGCCTCCCGAGCGCCTCCATGAGCAGCGCGTCGCCCTGCTCCTCCATGAGGACCTTCATGGGCGAATGGGAAATCCTCGAGTAGAGCGAAAGCCTCTCCTTGTCCTTCGCTGCCTCGCTTCCGCTCGCCACCGCGTGCTCCAGCTTCTTGAGCGGCCTCTTTATGGCGGAGAGCCTGTCGCTTATCACGTTCCCGAGTTCCGTCCTTTCGGCCTCGAGCCTCTTTAGCTCCTCGCCCTGCCTCGTGAATTGCGTGCTCTCCTCGCCGGCGATGAACGCTTCCCTTTCCTTCTCCTTTTCCCTGAGTTCGAGCTTCTTGGCCCCGATTTTTTCATTTATGGTTTGCATGTTGTTTTCCAAGTCTTCCGCTTTGTACACCAGCTGCCAGATGTCCACCAGCTTTTTGTTGGCGGAGCTGTAGAACCCGAGCATGCTGTTCGCGATGAGCGTTTCCATCTCCTTGGACGCCGCGTCCGTTTCCTTGAGTGCGGTGATGACCTTCGACGACTCCTTCTTGAAATAACGCGTAAGGAGGATGGCCTGTTTCGGCTGGATGTTGAGCAGCTCGCCGAGTATCTTCCTCGTGCCCGAGCAGAAAGCCGAGGTTTCCTCGTAATCGAAATTGTTTATCCTCGGCAGGCCGGAGATAAGCGAGTTCGCCTTCTTGACGAAATTGTCCTTGGTCATGTTGACCACGGCGTAGGTCTTGTCGCTCGCCTCGAACTTCTTCTTCTCCAGTTCGCTGGCATGCTTCCTCGCATCGGTCAGGCCGGAGCTTACTTCCCTGTAAAGCTTCTCCGCCTTCCTGACCTCCTCGTTCAGCCGGCCCGCTATATGGCCTTCCACGGCCTTCAGCACGTCGTCGAGCCTGACGTCCGCTGCCTCGCCGCCTGCATCTGGCGGAGCGGGAGAATCCGGGGCCTTGCCTTTCCCGGCCTCCGCCTTTTTCCCTTTTCTGAGAAAACCGAAAACGCCCATAGAGTTTTATTCGCGGTGGGATTTTAAAGTTTTGGCGCCAGACGCCAATGCATCGGGCCGCATCAAAATAAAAAGCCTGCAACCAGACAACTAAGTGATGGCATGAGCTACAGAAGACCTCCGCTGGTGATGGCATTGGGGTCGTACGGCGGGTACTATGCGTTCGGAGAGGTAATGCGGGAAGTAGACCCAGAAGCTTCCGAGAACGGGATTGTCTATTTCGTAGAACACCTTTCCCGCGGTCCTTTGGACTGGCTGGGATTACGGGTAAAGGGGATAAAGTTAAAAAGGGTTAAGGAAGGGATGCAATTGGAAAGAGGGAATATTTACTTGCAGCCCGGCGTTTACGATGTATATGAGCGAAGAGGCAGCATATTAGTTCTGGATCCAGATAGCGACGGGGATGCGCCGCGCTTTGTGATGGCAAAACCCCATGAAAAATACATGGGCCTGAGCCATAGCATAAGCAGCGCACTGGAGGCGGGTTACCTGAGTGACATGATGATAGTGGCCCTCAGCGGAGGCGGCCGCGACGGTTCCGATGCCCTGGAAGAAATAACCGGCCTCAGGGAAAGAGGCGCCGAAAACGGCGGTGTCCCACACATAGTTATACAGGACTGGGATACTGCAGAGGTAAGCGAAATACCGGTACTTATGTGCAGGAAAGCGCGCGAGCTGCGCCTTCCTCACCTTGTCCTCCGTCCGGGCGATATCGGCCGCGAGATAAACAGGTTCCTAAGCCCGTCAAGTTCTGCTTCGACGTTAAGGTGATACTTCCGAGAACTCGTCTGTAGCCCCGATATAACAAAACAGCCGGACGGGGTGTTGAATGCAAAGTCAGGATGACCGAAAGGCAGCAAAACGGTAGAAATGGCAAACGATGGCGCATTTAAACGCTTTTAAATACGGAATCCGTATAATAGGGATATACATTGGCACATTGGAAAAACACAACGAACAAATGATCCAATGGCAATGATGAATAAAGGAGTAATTAATATGGAAGAAAGAAGAGAAAGCGATGACAGGTTCGGAAGGGAAATGCACAAGGTAAAATGTTCCGACTGCGGAAAAGACACTGAAGTTCCGTTCAAGCCATCTGGCGACCGACCCGTCTATTGCAGGGATTGCTATCAAAAGCACAGGCCACCGAGACGCTTTTAATTTAACCGTTAAAAGTATCGAAAGGATCGATTAAACGTTTTTTGGTTTTTTGTTGTTTTGATTTGGTTAGCCGTGGCTATTCGTAACTGCGCCTGAGAAACAGAGGAAACAGGTTTCAGCCGGCGAAGGTTCAGCTTGTGAAGGGCTTCCCAAAATCGCCTTCGTTGATGTAGCCTTGGCTTTCCCAGAAGCCTTTGTAACCGGGATTGTCTGAAAGCTTATGCGCGTAATCCGTTTTATCCACTTGTAGCCCCATTTGTCCTATCGCATGCTCAAGAAGCCCGTGGCCGGCGGCTTCCTGGAAATCGAGAGCGCCGCGGCGAAGGACGGGAAAGGGCGGTCGAGCAGGATTCGGGCGAAGTGAAAATTCTCAATTTCTTAATATCGGCTTATGTAATTTTTAGCCGATACCGATATATTTATAAACAAGCATGTCATATTCTAAACATGATTGAAAAAAACCTGTTAAAAAGCATAGAAGAGAAGAAAAGGAAACTCGACGGGCTAAGACCTCTCGACCGGCACCAGCTTGCCCTGCTTAAAAGGGAGATTGAAATAGAGTATGTTTACAACTCGACCAGCATAGAAGGCAACTCGCTTACGCTGGACGAGACCCGGCTTGTCCTGGAAGAGGGCATAACCATAAAAGGCAAGCCAATGAGAGAGCATTTCGACGTGATAAACCAGAAAGAGGCAATGGAAACGCTGGAATCCTGGGTCCGAGGGAAAAGGAAAGGCATAGAAGAGGGGGACATTCTCCAGCTTCATGCCATAACCCTGCGCGGCATATCGAAGGAATGGGCGGGCAGGTACAAGACCGTCCCCAATAGGGTGCTGGGCTCGAGCGTCAAAAGAACGCCGCCCTATCTGGTTAAGGAAGAGATGGAAAAGCTCGTCGTTTTCATAAACAAAAATCCGGAAAGGCTGCACCCGATAGAACTGGCAGCCGTCGCCCACCAGATGCTCGCTAAAATACATCCGTTCCTCGACGGAAACGGAAGATGCGCGAGACTGCTTTCGAATCTCATGCTCATGAGGAACGGCTATCCGCCAAATACCATCTTGAACAAGGAAAGGAAGAAGTACTTCGGCACGCTTGAGTCCGCCCATCTCGGCAAAAGGGAGCCTTTCGTCAACTTTTTCGCAAGAGGCGTCGAAAGAATGCTGGACATCTACCTGAACGCGCTCACCCCGACCACAAAGGAGAATGAGCTCGTTCCTCTTTCAGAGCTTGCGAAAGGGACCGGCCACACGCAGGAATATCTCAGCCTGCTCGCCAGAAAGGGCAGGCTGTCCGCGGTCAAGCTCGACGGCGTCTGGCACTCGAGCATAGAAAGGTTCAAGGAATACGAGAACGCCAGGAAGAGAAGGGGCCGCTCCAGCAGGATACGGGCGAAGTAAGAAAAAGATTTAACTTAATGCAGGTTTTCTGTTCATAGAAAGTCCTTTCTATTTGCAGAATGTTACACCACAATTAGTAAAACGCTAATTTCAGCGTAACGCTAAACGTCAGCAATAACCTTTTGCTCGGAGCTTCACTTCTTGTTGGGCGTTTTCTTAAGCCACTCGGCGTATCTGTCGATAAACTCGAGCCTGTCCCTGAAATTCTCTTCTTTCATCCTCTTCAGCTCTTTAAGGTCGATATTCGGCGCTTTCATTCCAGATACCTCTCGAAGAGCGGCTTCACCTTAAGCTTCGACCTCCTTTGCCTCTGCGGCCTCGTTTAACCTTATCCACATGTTCAGCGTCAAGCCCAGGGCGGCCCGGGCCCGTGAGGGTCCGGGCGCATGCCTCAGGGCCTGGTGATGGGGTTCAATAGTAACTTGATTTTCCTCACACGCGTTCCCGGGAGTTCCTCGCTCCCGGCATGATCATCCAGCCCGCGGCCTATTCGCCCAGCTCCATGTCGACATGCTCGTATGGAACCATCTTCGAAACCATCCTGTCCACCTCCACAGGTTAGCGGACCGGGCACCGGAAAAGCCCGAAACGCGCCCTCGGCACGCCCGCAATAATCTCATCCCAGAGACCGGATATATACCTGCGCCGCGCCCGCCTGAAAAGTGAAAAGTGAACCGAAAATCAAGGCTATTTATTTCTCCCGTCCCAACCATATACCATGGACGTATCCGACATGCTGGAAGCGGAGGAAACGCTCTTCCGGAACCAGGAAGTATTCGACCCGGACTACACGCCGGAGCAGTTCGAGTTCCGCGACTCCCAGATGAAAGAAATGGCGTTCTGCCTGAAGCCGGCGCTGCGCAAGGCCCGCCCGTCCAGCGCATTCATCGTGGGCCAGCCCGCGACCGGCAAGACGACTTCCGTCAAACTGGTCTTCCAGCAACTCAAAGAAGCTTCTTCGGCCATAATCCCCGTCTACGTCAACTGCCATCTGCAATCGTCCGCGTACAAAATATTCTCAGAAATAAGGAAAGCCGTAATGGGAATGCCGCCCCCGGACAGCGGCGTCCCGCTGACGAAGGTCCAGGACGAGGTTTTCGGCGAGCTAGCGGATACGAAGAAATCGCTGGTCGTCTGCCTGGACGAGATAAACTATCTCCTCGCAAACGGCACGGCCGACGAGATCCTTTACACGATCCTCCGCGCGCACGAGGTCTATCCGGGAGCTAAAACAGCGGTATTCGCGATTTCGACCGAGGACGTCATCCACGCGTTCAGCGACAGGGTGAGGTCGATATTCTCGCCGGTCAGAATCGAATTCAAACCTTACTCTGGCCAGGAGATCATCGAGATACTCAGGTTCAGGCGGGACATGGGCCTGTGCCCAAACGTCCTCTCGAACGCGTTGCTCGATACCATCGCTTCGAAGACGCGCGACCTCCGCTTCGGCATCGAGCTCATGAAGCAGTCGGCGATGACAGCCGAATCCGACGCGTCAAAGAAAATCCTCCCCAGGCACGTGGAAAAGGCCGAGAAATCCATCCAGCCGCCGGAGGCGAGCAGGGACAAGATGGTCGTGCTTTCGCTCGTCCGCGAAAGGAAGGAAATCGAGTCCGGCGAGCTATTCGAGAAGGTCGGCGGCCGCCTGGACATAAGCTACACTACGTTCTACCGGATGCTCAAGAAGCTCGAGGCCGGCGGCTTCCTCGAAATCGAGAGCGTCGCAGCCAAGGACGGCATAGGCCGCACAAGCAGGATACGGGCAAAATAAAACTGACGTTCTTACCAAAATTAACCTCAAGTTTAATTTTAGTAATATTTCTTAATTATTTGGTCAAAAGTTATCAAAAATTATAATCAAGGGGGTAATACAAGAAATTATCTTTTTGTTATTTTAAAGTTATCAAAAAAGATAATTATAATAAAACAAAAAGTTTAAATAGGCGTAAAAACAATATTAAAAAGACGGGTATGAAGACTATAGAATTCATGGATATAATCAGAAGTCTTGGCAAGCCCGTTTTTACGACGGCAGACGTTGCAAGGATAACCGGAAAAAAAGACAGCTATGTAGGGCTTTACCTGCACAGAATCAAAGGATACGGGAAAATAGAAGAAATAGAAAGGGGGAAATTCGCGATGCCAGGGACCGACCCTATGCTGATAGCCTCAAACATGATTTTTCCTTCTTACATATCCTTTTTGAGCGGACTGATATTTATCAATCTGACGAACCGGATTTCCAGAACGGTGTTTGTTGCGTGCGCAAAATCGAAGGCTGAAATAAGAAAGGGTGAATATAGCATAAGGTTCGTAAAACTGAGCGGCAGCAAAATGTTCGGCTACAGAAAGGAGAGGTATTACGAAAACAAATTCATTATTGTGGGCGAGCCGGAAAAGATAATCGTGGATTCCCTGTTTTTGCCGGAATATTGCCCGATAGATGAAACTTTCAACGCCCTGATGGAAGGGGAGTTTGATGCGGAGAAACTGCTGGAGTACGGGATCAGGATGGAATCGATTGTCGTCCTTAAAAGGCTGGGCTACCTCCTTGAGCTGAAAGGGATAGACGTCCACGAAAAACTAAGGGGCAGGCTGAACCAGAGGTATGACCTGCTCAACCCGCTTCTTCAGAAGGAAGGGATACGGGACAAAAAGTGGAAGCTTGTTATCAATGAAAATTTTGAGGTGTGATATGCTCAAAAGACAGGACCTTGAAAAGCTTAAGACCGTGACCGGGTTTAATTTATGGCAGACGGAAAAGGACTATCTACAGCACCTGTTCCTGCAGTTTCTTTCAAGGCACGCGAAAACAGAACTCGTTTTCAAGGGAGGAACTGCGTTGCAGAAAGCATACGGCCTGGACAGGTTCAGCATAGATCTGGATTTTACGCTCAATGGGAAGCTCGATGCTGCGAAGCTGGTGGACAAAATAACCGCGGATTTAACCGTTTTCGGTTTCAGCTCCCATTCCAAGCACATGAAAAAGAGAACAGGCGAAACTTTCATCCTGAAAACGGAGGGCCCGCTGTACGACGGAAGGGAGAAAACGCTTTCGACGCTGAGAATAGAAACCAGCTCGAGGGAAAACGTGGTCATGCAACCTTTGTGGAAAGAAATAGTCCCGGTTTACGAGGACCTGCGGCCGTACATCGCATACGTTATGCGCACCGAGGAAATCCTCGCGGAGAAGGTCAGGGCGGTGATGACGAGGACCAAGGCAAGGGACGTGTACGACATATGGTTCCTGCTGAAGAGGGGCGTGGAGTTCAGCGAGCCCCTGGCAAGGCAAAAACTGGAATTCTACGGGAAGGAATGGAACCCAAAGGATTTCGCAGATAAGCTCGGCCTCAGGGAATCCGTGTGGAAATCGGAGATGGAGCCCGTCTTAACCCGCCTACCCGATTTCAGGGAAGTGAGGAAGCTCATACTGGAAAGGATAGGAGTAAAGTAACAAGTAATGCATCAAGACGGGCGGTTCCTTGAAATCGAATCCATCGCAGCGAAGGACGGCATAGGCCGCTCCAGCAGGATAAGGGCTAAGTGAAAAACGAAAAAATCTTAGTCTTTCAGCAGTTCCTTTTCTGACAGGATTTTTTCGGCCTCTTTTGCAAATTTCTTAAGGCTGTTTATCTGGTTTCTTAAGATTGGCTTGCTTATAACAACAGCCATCCCTCCAGTATCCCTTCCGTAATCGCCTTTCATTCTTATTCTGTATGAGTTCTGGAGCAGCGGTTTATAATTCTCTTTCAGTATGCCTTTTTCAAACAACTCCTGAATTCCGCTCCATATCTTTGCGTGGTCCTTCGATGACGAGCCAAATGCTGCCAGCAGCAGGGAATAGGCCAGGTTTTCGCCCGCGATATAGACCCTGTTGGCTGTCACGACTATATCGAGTTCGATGAATTTTTCGGCGGCTTTCAATGCCTCCACACCTCTTTTGAAATTATCTGCTATTTCGCTCAAGCCCATCCCTCCAGTTTTTTACGGCATTCGTTGTATTTTTCCCTCAAAAAAGTTAAAATTTCCCAAAGATCATCTTTGTCAACCTCAAGCGGCGGGTTGTCCCACCATTCTCTTGTTTTAATACAAACTTCTGAAAATTTATGTTCGCCGATGCTCTTCAGCTGCCCGGGGACGTCATGCTTTGATTCCGGTATAACGCGGTTTAAAAGAAGCAGCGCCCTCGAAAGATGCATCGCGGCAGGGGCCAGCTGCGAGGCTATGTTTGGATGTTTTTTGAACATCTCCGCGGACGAGTCCAGCCATTCCTTCGCAATCTTCAGCCTTTTCTCAACGGACGCCTTTGTGATGTCCGGCAATCCCTTCAGCAAGAACCTGCCGAAAAAATCGTTTTTGTCGAAGACTATTATGCCTTCTCTCATCACGTTTATGAGGAAATCGTCACCTGTTTCATAATCTTCCCTGAATTGTTCGACCGAGAAGATGTGCTCTTCCGTTGTCTGGGAGAAAACGGCAGAAACTCCGGAGAATATGTCCGCCAGCTTCTTCTTTGCTCTTTTGTCGATGTTCTCCTGCGTCAGGACAAAGATGTCAATGTCGCTAAGATCCGTTGTCCTGCCCTTCGAAACCGAACCGAAGACCACCACTGAAACCAGGTTATCGCCAAGGGTCTCCCTGTAATTTTTGGTGAAATTGCCTATGGCCGTCCTGAACTTTTCAGGGAGGCCGCTTAAAGCATTCAGATTCGCGAATCTTATTATTTCAAAGGCGAGAGGATTGTTCCGGTTCAGCCTGTAAAGCAGCCTGTTGCCGCTCTTCTTCCTGATCATGACATTTTCCCTGGCTAAATTTTCAAGCAGGGTCGCCGTCCTTCCAAGGCCTATGCCCAGATTTTTTGAAAGCTCGTTCAGATAAAATTCCCTGTACGGCTTCCTTCCGACATGCGCCAATATTTTGACGCCGACTTTCGAGCCGAATATATCTTCCAGCATGTAAAGTAATTGGCAGGCCGGTTAATAAACCTTTCTATTTATAGAAAGATGTTTCTATTTATAGAAAATTTGCCGAAGCCGACGGCATAGGCCGCACAAGCAGGATTCGGGCGAAGTAGATCAGAAGTCAGAAAAAATGTTTAAACATAGGCTAATAAACCGACGAAGATAAAAGTTGAAAATGAAACCCGAAAAGATTTACATCGACAACAGCGTGCTTATAAGATGGTTTCTTCACAAGCTTCACCCAAAGAAACACAAGACTGAGCCGCAAATTATCAGATTCTTGACCGAACATAAGGAAATCGAAAAATTCATATCGATCGTTTCAGTCGCCGAACTGGTGCATACCATCAGGTACGGAAAGGATTTTCAAGGATTCGGTTTGAAATTGAGTTATATTCGCGATTTACTTATGAAACTTCAAAATGTCACGGACCTTAAAATAATCTCGAAGGAAAAGATCAGTGGCGCGGAAATAAACGGAGTGGTGATTTCGGAAAACGTCATCAATTACGTAGACAAGCACCGACACCTCATTGACTGTATTCACGTCGATCTGGCAAAATCGCATGACCTGTATTTCATTACACACGAAAAAGATATGGGCATCCTGAAGGAATTTTACGACAAAATAATGACAGACGACAAACTGATGAAGCAATAAGGGTAAAGGCTATTTCTTCCTGGCCTTCGCCAAGATCTTGTCCACCCTTTTGACGAATTCCTCATAAGAGATGCTTTCTTTGGGAGCGATAACCGTGACTATGTGATTGTTCAGCCTTATCTCCTCAATCTTCCCGTCCAGCATCTTGGCTAGGTCGTCCATAAAATAAGTTTAAGCATGAATCCTTAAAAGCGTATGTTTAAACGGCCGCGCATGGTTTGCAACCGAATCGGCCGGTGAGGTGACCACGCCTTCGGCTTTTGTGGTCACCCAAACTCTTGGCCGGCGGCTTCATCGAAATCGAGAGCGTCGCGGCCAGCGGGAGCGAAAGGGGAAGGACGAGCCTGATCAGGGCGAAAAACTGACTTTCCTACCAAAATTAACCTTAAGTTCAATTTTAGTCCTACTTTTATTGAAGTCAAGTTTAATTTTAGTAAGTGCCCAGCATCCGCTTCCGGTCCTCCCGAACAAGCAACAGCCAGCGAAAGGGAGGGACGCGCAGGATACGCACTGCTCAATTGATAATCTCGATAATTTTATAATTTTTGATAAAATAATAGAGTTAATTTTAAATATAAGAAAAAATAATAGAGTTATAGGGTTCATGATTTTGGAGCCGATATGACGAAAAATGCGGAAGTTGAACATGGCAGCAGTGCAGGAGCGAGCGCTAAGGAGAGTATTTACAGGCGCGAGCTCGAAGACAGGATGGGCAGGTTCCTGCAGAGGAAGGAGATAATTGGAATAAGGGGGGCGAGGCAGACCGGAAAGACGACGCTCATGAGAATGATAGCGGAAAGCCTGCCTCCCGAAGAAAAAAGAGCCTTCGTGAACATGGACATTGCCGAATACAGGAGGGCGCTCGAGGAAAACCCCAGAGACTTCGTAAAGAGGCAGATGGAAGAACGGAAGAAGCTTTTCCTTTTTCTGGACGAGATCCAGAAGGTGAAAAACGGAGGGGAAAATCTGAAAATAATTTATGACGAGTTCCCCAGAGTCAAGGCTTTCATTTCCGGCTCGTCCTCGCTCGAGATGAAAACAAACGTGCTTCCCTCGCTCGTCGGCAGGCTGCTGCTTTTCGAGCTCTACACCTTCGGATTCGGGGAATTCCTGTCGGCGAGGGACGCGGGGCTGCACAGGTTGTTCAGGGAAAAGAACGCCAGCCTGCTCGGCCTTCTTGAAGGGAAGGATGATCCCGCGCCGCCTTCTTTCGCCGGGGAGTTCCTGGATTACTGGAAAGACTACGCGGTCTTCGGCGGCTATCCCGAGGTCGTGAAATCCCGGAGCAGCGAGGAAAAAATCACCATATTGAAGAACATATTCAACCTTTACCTCGAGAAGGACATAATGGCCTTCTTCAAGGTCGAGGAGACGTCGAAGTTCGAGGATTTGCTCAAAGCGCTGGCGTTCAACATATCCGGCATCCTCTCTGTTTCTTCCATGGCTTCGGACCTGAAGATAAGCTACAAGAGGACGGAGGAGTTCATCTCTATGCTTCAGCACACGTACATCATCTCCCTCCTGAGGCCCTTCCACAGGAACGTGACGACCGAAATCAAAAAGTCCCCGAAAATATACTTCCTCGACCTCGGGCTCAGGAACTCCGCGATAAACAACTTTTCAGCCTTCGACAACAGGAGCGACAGGGGAAGCCTCATGGAAAACTTCGTGCTGAGGGAGCTCGTTTCCGGCTTCGGCGGCTGGAAGATAAACTACTGGAGGACGGCCGGGAAGGCCGAGATGGATTTCGTCCTGACCAGGGACGAGAAGATGATCCCCGTGGAAGTCAAGCTGGCCGGGGACAAGCTCGGACGAAGTTTTCACAGCTTCCTCAACGCATACAAGCCCGAAAAGGCGGTGGTCGCGACGCTCGACACCTTCAGGAAACAGAAGGTCGGGAAGACGACCGTGTACTGGGTGCCGGTTTTCTACTTCTGACGTCTTTTCACTGAGTTTTTCAGGGGGTCGGCGGACGCTATCACAAAAACTGCACAAAATCCGAAATGCTCAATTTCAATATCAAAAGGCGCCGGCGAACCAGACCGTCAGGGCTACGATCACAAGCAGCGCCATCCTCACGAGCTTTCTCTGCGCCCTCTCGTCCATCTTCATCGCCATCGCTACCACAAGCCTTCGATTATTAATCCGCCCGGACTGCATATATACCGGGCGGATTTGTTTCGGGCGGGGCCGAAAGAACGGAATGTATAGGAAAAAGGGGAAATGACAGGAGGAGCATGATTAAAGCGAAGTAGAAGAAAATTATGTTGATTCTTATCTAAAATAATATATTACGACTATTACAGCAATTATTACTAAAAGTACAACCAGTGCTAATCCAATATTAATTCCTCCGTATCCGGCATCTTTCAATACACTTAATCCAGTTGATGAACCAATTTGAGCAATCGAAGAGCCTCCAAAATAAAATAAAGCAGCTGCTATAGCTATAGCAACAAATATTGTCCCACTTATTGTAAGCCAACTCACTATTTCTTCTTTGTAATAAGTTTTAAATCATTTTCCACTACCTAAAACCAGCGGCAATCCCCTCTTTTTGAGCCTTTCGATGCGTTCCTCATGCGTCATTTCTTTGGTTTTTCCGGTTTCGAACGCCCTCTGAATTTCTTTTTTCGTCTTTCCGCATAGAGGACAGTCTTCAAGGACTTCGTACGTTTCGGGCCTCTGAAAGCTTCTTGTGGCCTGTCTTCCGGAAATCCTTGAAGTGTGAGCCTGTCTGTATCCTTCTTTATGAAATGTTTTGACTTTTCCCTTCTCGCAGAAAGGGCAATCGAGTTCTATTTCGCCTTTGCGCGCAAGCCCGGTCATGGAAATCAATTATAACAAAGACTTAAAAATTAATCGTAATTATCCAAGTAGAACCAGAAGCCAAGTAGAAGCTTCTCCATTTCCTTATAATTGGGGAATTCTCGCCTGACATGAAGCCAGAAATTTCTATTGTGCTTTCTTTCTTTTATATGAACCATTTCATGGTATACAACATATCTCATCAGATTTTCAGGTAATTGCACCAATTTCAGGTTGAAGCTAAGGTTCCTGTTTTCCGAGCAGCTTGCCCATTTCGTTTTCTGCTTCCTAATAAAAATCCTGTTAACCTTTACCCTAAGCTTTTTGGAATATAATTCAGACAACTCATCCAAGTTTTTAGATAAAATTCCCCGTGACTGGGCCTCTGTGTAACGCTTTATTGACGATTTGTTAGCGTTTTTTTGAATCTTATGCATTTCTTCCGCGTTGCTCTTAGCTTTTTCAATTATTTTATACTTCTTCAATATCCATCCGTGCTTTTTGCGAAGCAGGTCTTTCCCACTTTTAACGCCTTTCGGCAAAACTATCAGAACCTTGTCTTTCTTGAATTCTAGTCTGGGATAGCGCACGTTCCTGTTTTCAACTTCGTAATTTACGCTGATATCCCCGATTTTCTCTCTTTTAATCGGATTCTTTGAGCATCCTGATGATTTTATCATAGAGATCATCCCTTTTTTCCTTTGAGATTTTTTGCTTCCTTAGATATCTCCTCACAATTATGCCAACCTCTTTGACTGCGCTTGGCTGTATGCTCCAGCCTTTGAAAGCGGTTTTCTGCACATCCCTTGCCAGTTCCTTTACCTCACTGGGAAGCTCGGTGGTTTGCCCTATGTTCTTCTCAAGCAAATTCAGCATGTAGTATTCAGTATCGGAAAGACCGAGTTCCTTCTGCCTTTGGCGAAGAAGGTTGATTTCCCTGAAAACGCTCTCGGCTTCCCTGTATAATTCCTTCAGGTTTGCTTTCCTCTCCTTCCAGGTTTTGACTATCCTTTCGACCTTGTCGACTATGGATTCATAGACGGGGGTTCTCGACTTGTCGACAAGGATGAATTTGTTAAGGGTGAATACCATGTCTGATACCTTGGATTGCACATCCGGGTACATTCTTTCCAGATTTTCCAAATATTTGTCGTCTAAAGACAGAATGGGGAAATCCTTCTTTATTTTTTCCATGTCTATGGACTTGTACACGTTTTCTATTGTTCTTGACAAGAATCTTCGGGCGTATTCTTCCGCTTCATCGGGATCAATCCTTTTTACGTGCCTGCTATATGCGTGATAGACGGCGGTTAGCCAGTTGTACATGTCCAGATATTTCAATTTTATCGGCCTGGGTCCGAGAAGTTCATAGATTCTTCTCAAATCCCTATAGCCTCTTCTGAAGGATTTTGCCTTGCCTTCATCCCTTGCGAGCACGTCTATTGCAGCCATCAGGTTTTCCCTTTCCCTGCCTTTTTTGTCCACATTCTCAAACAATTCCGATAATCTGACGATGGCCTTTTCGAACTCCTTTTCTTCCTCTTCTATGTTCCTTGCAACGCCCTTAACATCCTCTTTGTTGTATGCGGCAAATGCCTTCTCCAATTCCGTGAATACTCCGACATAGTCGAGAATAAGCCCGGCCTCTTTCTGCGCTTTGAAGGGCCGGTTCGTCCGTGCGATTGCCTGAATGAGCCTGTGCTCTTTAAGGGGCTTGTCCAGATACATCGTCTGGAGTATGGGCGCGTCGAATCCGGTAATCAGCATGTCTGTTACGATAAGTATTTTGGGGTTCCCTTCGTCCTCCTTGAATTTCTCGATAATCTCCTTGTATATCTCCTCGATGTCTTTCCCTCTGTATCTTCTTTTAAGCTCCTCCTGATAAGCCCTCATCTGCTGGGAATCTCCCATGTTGAAGGTCATCACTATTTCCGAACATTCAGGACTAAGGATCTTGTCGAGCATCCTTTTGTATATGAGGCATGCCTCCCTGTCGACTGCCACGACCATTGCCTTGAACTTTCCGTCAATATTTTGAGAAAAGTGCTCCGCTATATCCCTGGAGACCAATTCGATTCGCCTTGGGTTTTTCATGAACTTGCGAATTGTTACGTATTTCTTCATTTTCCTTTCGACCGTCTGCCTCAGGTCCTCCGGTATCTCTTCCATCTCCTGGTCCATGAAATATTCCAGAAGCTCCCTTTTCAGATGGACTTTCCTCTCCATTCTGGGCTGATAGATGATCTTCACTGTGAAAAGGTCCCTGATTGAATCGGGCATAAAGTATTTGTCGAGGTAGTCCTCGCCCTCTTGCGGATAGCTGAATTCCTGGTATGTGTCCCTCCCATTCTTTGCTATGGGTGTTCCGGTGAACCCGAAGAAGAAGGCATTTCCCAACACGGCCCTCATTTGCGCTGCAAGCGTCCCGTATTGCGTCCTGTGGCCTTCGTCGACGAAGCATATCACGTTTTTCCTGGTCGTGATGGTTTCTCTTTCCTTGATCCTGGCGATTTCCTCTGCAAAGCCGGAAATTTCCCCAGGCCTGAATTTGTGGATTAGCGCGAGGAAGAACCCCCTTTTCCCCCTTCCGCCGTCATGGGCAAGGACTTCTTTCAGGCCTTTTATGGATTCTACGGGCTCGGGTTTGAATCCTATGTCCATTGAATTCAGTTCCTGCGTTATCTGCTCCTCGAGTTCCTGCCTGTCAACAATGAAAAATATTGTCGGGTTCCCGAGAATCGGATTCCTGTAAAGCTTGTGCGCGGCGAAAATCATGGTCAGGGTCTTCCCGGAGCCTTGCCAATGCCATATAAGGCCTTTGTTCTTCGTTTCTTCCCCCTTCAGGTTGCCGATGACCCTGTCGCATATCTTGTTCGCCGCCTTGAATTGCATGTACCGAGCTATGACCTTCTTCGTCTCGCCCCTTTCCTCCCTTATGAATATGAAATTTTTGACCAGGTCCAGCAGAGTCGCCATTCCGAGCATCTCCAGCGTCCCGTCAAGGACGTCGAATTCCCCTTCCCTCCAGATGTACGTTTTTGACTTGTCAGTCCATGGACAGTTCGGGAAATATCTGGCAGTCTCTTCAGCAGCAATGCTGAACTGAATGTATTTGAAAGGCTCCGGCACCTGCTTCTCATACCCCCTCACCTGCTTATAGGCGTCCCACCAGCTCACGGAAGGGTCGGCCGGATTCTTGCACTCTATCATCACGAGGGGAATTCCATTCACGTAAAGAACGATGTCGGCCCTAGTCTTCCTTTCCCCGTTTTCGTATTTCACCTGACGGGAAACCACGAACTCATTGCTTCCGGCATTATCGTAATCGATCAGTTTAACGAACCGAAGCTCCCTGCTTTTCTCAAGCTTGATGGCGATTCCGTCCTTCAGAAACCTGAGTATCTGCCTGCATCCGTCCAGGCTCGCCGTCCTGTGCTTCAGCTCGACAAGAATCCTGCCAATGTCGCTTTCGGAAAGCTCGAAGTTCTTATTAATTCTTCTTATCGCCCGAACAAGATTCTTGACGAGCAGCGGCTCATCGTAGCTCTCCCTCTCAAGCTCGTCCGCAGGAACCAGCTTCCATCCCTTCTCATCTGTCAGCTTTCGAATTATGTAATCCTCAACCGACGACTTTTCGTTAAACGTTGGCATGTTTTTTCTCCTTAAGTTTACGAATTTTCTTCTTAGCTTTTCCTAAAGCAAAAAATATTATCTCATTCTTGAAAATAGCAAAGCTGAATAAATCCAAAACAAAAAACAGATTTATAGCTAATGAAATCTGATATTGATTAAGAATCACATTATAAATGTTATAATAATTTGTAGAAGCTGTTTCAAATTTTTGATCCAAATTATTAATCTGTATCTGCGTGAGATTATAATAGCCTTTTATCTCTTCGATATCCTTTTTGGTTATATTTTCAGTTATCAATCTACTATATTCTTCTTTACAAATAACAAGAAGATTGTTTGTCACATTAAGCTGCGTGTTGAGTCCTTCGATATTTATATCTTTTTGTTTTATTGTGTCTTTATAGGGTTGAGAGGCTAAATCATTTAATGCCCCAAAAGCGGCACCTGCTACCGCTAGAACGATTATCACACTTATAATAGCATAAAGTGATTGTATCGGGTCTTCCATACTATCCACCATTTTTTAATTTATTTGAATTTTCTTCATATCCTTCTTTTATGGCCCTTATAATGCCACATCCAGAAATTCTAACTTCCTTAGAAAATTTTCTGTGAGAATACAAATTTAATAAAGCGCTTTTCCTTTTTTCTTCAATTAGATAGTAATTTTTAAATAAAATCTCATCAATTAATTTAATTTCATTTTCTGTAAAAAGAAACGTTTCATCTTTGGGTTTGACCAAATTTTTATTAGCTTCTAATATCAGCCTCAATGGACCGTATATCTTTTGCAGTCTTTCTCTAGCTAACAAGTATTCCTTTTTCTTCTTATCGCGATAAATTTGGAATAATATTGTCAAACCAGATCCTATGACAGCACCGAAAAAACCACTCATCAGTACTTCAAAGCTTACCATATTTTCACCCTCTTCCTCCCGGTCAGCAAATCGTTCATCAGGCCTTTCTTTATCCTTTCAAGCCTCCTCTTCCGTTTCCTTTCAAGCTCGATTTTTTTGTCAATCGTAGAAAGGATAGAAGCGATTTTTTGTTGTTGAGGTAATTCAAAATGAGGAACTTTCAAATTTCTTATTTGAATTATATTTACCCTCGGTCTAGTTGACCCAATTGTCTCCTTTTTCAACTGGTTTATACAGGAATTAGAATTAAGAGCATATTCGACAAATATGGGGATTGCCTTTGACTTAGAAACTCTTATCCTTACCACATCAGCCACAACAATGCCCTCCGGCATAGAATTAGGTATTATGCAAGTTTTGCCAATGGGATCTCCTAACTTCGCCAAAACTAAATCTCCGGGCTTATAAGAATGGTATTTTAATTCATTGGCTTTTTCTTTTGATATATATTTAATATCTTTCTCGATAAATTTATTTCTCTCTATGTTTTGTAGTCTTATTATTGGAACACCCACACCAATGTAATCACTGACTTTAAGATTAGATCCAAAAGGTCCGGCAACAATGTCATTTTTTTCTTCACAATAATTGACTAATGGCACCAACTCCATATCTTTAAATAAATCCCGCATTACTCCCTTCTTCAACCGTTCCGTCTTCTCTACGATTTCGTCCGTCTTCTGGATTGCGTCGTCGATGGTTGAGAGGACTCGGGCGATGGCTTGCTGTTCGGGGAGAGGGGGGAAGGAAATTTTAATATTTTCAACTTGTTTTTTTGTTATCGCTTTGAATGTTGATCCGCCAGAAATTGATTCTAAATTTCTTTTGGAGAATTTCAGGGAATAAAATAAAAATAAATTATCTACATCATTCTTTATTCTGATTGCACCTACACCACGACCAATACAATATTTTTCTTTAGCGAGATTAATGTCCCCGACGGGAGCTCTTACTGATATAAGAATATCGCCGGGTTTTGATGTCTTAGAAGGTTTGGAACAAAAAATAGTAGGAATTGGGATTATTTCGCCGAATTCTGCATTCCCTTGCAGAAAGGGGAGACCCTTACCTTCTTTGTTATAAAAAGCAGATGGAGGTGATTGCCCCATAATAAGTTCAAATAAACTATCATCTCCCAATTTGACAACTTCCCAATCTTCCGGAATTTTGTCGTTTGTTTTTTTCATATTATCGCCAAAATTTTATACCCCACCCATCTACACTACCGTTCGGGTCCTTCATAAACAAATTCCAATACAATTTAAGAAACTCATTGTTTTCTGGAAGTTTATTTGAATCAAAAAAGGGCTTTTTTATGTTATTCCAATTTTTCCAAATAGCATTATGCAGAGATAATGCAATAAGGTCACTAGTTTGTAAAATATTTGAATGTTTATCATTTGAAAACATAAGAGCGGGATATATTCTATCGATATATGGTTTGGAAACTATTCTGCATTTGAATTCTTCTTTTGAAATTAAATTATACACTTTTTCTTTTAACTCGTTTTCAGTTTCTTTATCCACTTCATCGTGTATGATTATTCCGGATTTTCCTTCTTTATTCAAATTTATGAAAAATCTTTCCAAAACGAATTTAATTGCCTCAAAATATGAATTTTCAATTTTTCTGATATTCCTCAAAGCAATATCGCCCAAAACAGAAGAGATAACTTTTACATTGTTACTCTCTAAAATATTTGATAATTCTCTTGTAAATTTCAATTTGGTTTCCTTTGTGTAAGGTGGTTCTCTTATTTTCTTTAAATTTTCAATTCTCCATTTTTGTTTGAGCCCTTCGATTTCTTTCTCGACTTTTTGTAAATTGTCTTTATCTATTACTAATCCAAGCTGTATCAAGAAAAATTTATTTTTTGAATTTTCTTGTTTTTTCGATTCATCTATGAAAATCAGTTTCATCTGGTCACGCCTCCACCTTCCACTCCTGAATGAACGGGGTTTCGTGTGGGAAGTTGTCTATCGTCTTCGGGTCTTTGCATGAGAGGTTCTTGACCATTCTCATCCACATGTCCGCGCAGGAGCCTTCTTTTCCTTCCCTTTTCAGGAAATGTTTCGCTTCGTCGAGCAGCCTGAGCCTTATCTCGTTCCATGCCTTTAGTGCTCCTTCCATGGTCTTATGAATGCTGGCTATGGAATTGTGTTCCGGGCCGCAATCGCCGACGACGTAGACAATCATCTTTTTCGTCTGGATTTTGCTTTTTGTTCCGGGATTCCCGCTGCCGCTGATGCTGATGCTGCGATTGGTCTTACCGCCGGTTTTGCTTTTATTGCTTTCCATGCTTTTCGTTTTATTTTTCATCTTTACCCTCCGGGATTTCCCAATGGCCGCCCTTGTCTGGGCCGATTCTTCTCAGTTTGCCACTCGCCTTGAGCCTATCGATATTCCATTCTATCCCCTTCTTGGAAATGCCGGTTTTTCCGGCAAGCTCCGCCACTGTTATTCCTCTGTTTTCCGTGATCAGGCGGAGGATTTTCTCCCTAGTTTTCTCCCTAGTTTTCTCCCTAGTTTTCTCCACAGTTCCCGTGCCTCCGGTTTCGTCGAGCAGGGTCGTGGAGAACGAGAAATTGTAGTCGAAAATCGGGTCGGGTAGGCCGGATTCTTTCATCGACGTTCTTATCCTGTTTATGCCGCTCCCGACCTTTTCTACGTATTCCGTTTTGGATAGAAGGTCCGCGATGGTCTGGTTTCTCGGCCGGCTGTATTTTCCGAAATCCTCCGGCTTCAGCCATTTGACCAGCCCGCCTGGGTTCGAGATGATCAGCTTGTTTCTGAACACCTCGATGAGGACATCACCGGATTTTTCGAAATAATCCCTGTGCATCACGGCATTGACGATGGATTCCCGATATGCGTCTTCGGGGAACTGCGGTATTTCCCTCCTTCTCGCGGTTTTGATCTCGAACCTGACGTCAACATGCCTCTTCACGTAATTTATCGCTTCCCTTATATTGCCGACTACACCGTCGTCGAAGACTTTCTTGTCGAGTATGTCGACTTTCTCGTTTGTCCGGTAGGTGACGCAGACGACCTTGGAATTGATGAAGAATTTCCCCGGGTTCTTTGCGAAAAACAGGACGCCGGTATTGTTTAATTTGAATTCGCTCCCGACAATCTTGGCCGCTTTTATGTTGAAAAGTATTTCTTTTGCCGGCAGATTTTTTGTCAAACCCGAAATTCTCAGATATTCGTCGAGTTTGCCTTCGTCAAAATCCTCTTCGAATTTGAAAGAGGCGTTTACCTGTTCATCGAAGCTTATCTTGCCTTCTTCTATTGAAAAAGCGATTATTTCGTCCCGCGAAAGCTTCTGTGAATTCGGCCCGTTTCTTACGTAAAAGCCTTGAGAGCATGCGTACGGCTTGTCGTTGCCCTCTTCGACATTGACGATAAGGACGTTCTCAAACTCTTCGATGCTGATTTTAATCGGAGGGTCGCAATTCTTAGCAATGTCGTAAATTTGCGATTTCAGCGTGTTGGAGGATTCGATTCCCTTTACTTTTCCCGCATCGTCGATTCCGAGGAAAATTTTTCCGCCAGAGCTGTTTGCAAAAGCGACGATTTCCCTGGAAATAGACTTGTCGAAGGATTCCTTGAACTCCGTAAACTGACCCTCGCCGTTTTTCAGGATGAATTCAAGGTCTTTGCGATTCATTTTATCTCATTTCCCTCTCTTCAGTCCTTGCCTTTTTCCGGCAACGTTAATCTCGACTTGTGGGGTGACTTGTAGGATGACTTGTGGGGTTGGATGCTCGCCTCTGAAGGACCCTGTTGACCTCGTCCATGCCGAATGCCTCTGGATCGAAATCCCCGCCGAGCCATTCGACAGTTTCTTTGTGTTCGGGGTGGCTTTTATCCTTCAATTTTTCCAGAAGCTCTTCGTACCCCCATATCCCCCCGCAGTCTTCCGGCGGGCAGGCCATTTTCCCGGCGACGCAGACGGGCAGCTTCTGCGAAGCGTCGTCTTTCAGCACCTTTTCGACGAGAATGACGTGCTCCCAACTGTCTCCGAAGTCGTACATATAATCCAGACGCTGCCCTTTTTCGCGGAATATCCTGCTCATCCTGACCTTTCTGGCATCCGTCACCTCATGATTGTAATCCGGATGTGGGATGCCGATGGAAAGGCCGCCGATGTCGAACTCGAACAGGTGATGGCCTGACCAGCCCATGACCCTCTGGATAATTTCGTGCAGTTCGTGAAAGCTTATCGCATCCCTTACGAGTATCCTCCTCCATACTGGCGGCTTTGAGCCGCGCAGGCTGATTTTCAGCTGCAGTATTTTCGGCATTTACAACCCCCCGCTTTATTTTTTTGCCTGCTCAACCATTTTTAAATCATATCTTTTTACCAACGTATCGGTAAAACGCTTGTCCATGTATATGATAATAAAATACTCTTTTGCATCTGCGTCAATTCCCCTTATTCCAATCTCGAGCATATCGTCGATAACCTTTTCTTCTGATGATATGCCAAACAGATTCATTTGCTTTCTCAGGATAATTCTAAAATATCTTGTGTCATTATTGTCAATCAGAGCAAGCACAGTCTTGAAATCCTTATCGGATTTAATTCTGCCCGCGCTCTTGTGGACGTCCAGCATGGTAACAGCCGTCTTTAGCCCATTATTGTTTGCCCATTTCAGGAATTCCTTTATCTTCTTCGGGTTCGCGTTTTTCATTTTATAAAAAACATCGTCGCTCATTTTATTTCCTCCAGAAATTTTCCAATTCTTTTGTTTGTTTCTTCAATCTCGATTTCCATATTGCCAAGTTCTGTCCACTCCTTTTCTATGTCGATATGCTCTTCCTCCTCTTCCGGGAAGACGTAAAGAGTGACGTTCAGGTTGTAATCGTTCCGCCTGATTTCATCAATTGGGACCGCTCTGGAAAAGCCTTCGATATTTTTGAGATGATTGTACGCTTCTGCGATCTTTTTTATGTTCTTGTCGCTGAGGTGGTGGAGCTTCCTGACCTCCGGGTGCTGCTCGAATTCCTTGCTCGCGTTTATGAAAAGCACGCTACCCTTTCTTTCCTTGGGCTTGTTTTTGTTGAGGATTATTATCGCCCCGGGAGCGCCGGTGTTGTAAAAGAGCTTTTCGGGAAGGAGGATTACGCAGTCTATTATATCTTTTTCGAGTACGCTCGACCTTATCGCCCTTTCCTTTCCGCCTCTGAAGAGGCAGCCGTTGTCTATTACGATTCCCACTCTTCCCTTGGTTTCGTTTGCAGACGCGAGCATGTGTTGGATCCACGCCCAGTCAGCCGACTGGTTCGGCGAGAAGCCGTATTCGAAGCGCGTCCTCCAGAATTCCCCCTTTTTCAGCGTCTCTTCGGGATAGCCGTCCTGGTTCCACGGCGGGTTGGCAATTACGACGTCGAATTGCTTCAGCTTGTCACCGTTTTTGAACTTTGGGTATGTAAGCGTGTCACCGTGCCTTACGTCGACATCCCGAATGTCGTGTATGAACATGTTCATCTTGGACAGGGCGTAAGTCGTCTGGTTCGCTTCCTCCCCGAAAAGGAACAGCTTCCTGGCCTCGCTCTTTCCGAATTTTTCTTCAACATGTTTGTGCGCTATTATGAGCATTCCGCCCGAACCGCAGGCCGGGTCGTACACGGATTCCTTCGGCTTCGGGTCCAGAACCTCGACAAGCAGCTTTATGACCTCGCGCGGCGTGTATACTTCGCCTTCCTTCGCCTTCTGGGGAGCGAAATAGCCAAGAATCCATTCGTATGCGTCGCCAAGGACGTCCGGGGAAATGTGATGCAGCTTCCTTGAACTGAAAAGCTCCACCAGCTGTCTGAGTATTTCGGAGTTCTCCGTGTTTACAGTGAACTGAATGAAATCCGCCCTGTCGACGACGTCTTTGAGCTCCGAGTTCCTTTCCGCGATAGTTTTCAGTGCTTGCGAAAGCTTCTCCGGAAGCCTGTTGACGTCCTTCCTTATGCTGTCCCAAAGGAACTCCTCAGGCAGGTCGAAATCGTGATAGACGCCGCTTTTGGCTTCTTCCTTCGCTTCGTCATCGTTAAGACCGTCCTTCAAGGTCTCCTTATATGCCTCGTCGTACTCCATTTCCCACTTGTCGCTTATTCTCTTGAGGAAAAGAAGTATCAGGATGAACTTGTAATCGACCCTTGTTCTTATCAGATCCGCGGCCCTCTTCAACAGGTTTTTGACGTCGTCCCTGGTCAGCTTGTTAGAATTTTCGATGAAACTGTTCAAGGCGAATTTGTCTTCCAGCTTGTACAGCCTTTTCCTCGCGTCGTTTTCGTCGAGCCTTATTTTAATGAGGCTCGCTTTGTTTAATTCGGATATTATCACGGCGACGGTCTTTTCATCGTCTTTGTTCTTTTCCTTGAGAAGTATGACAGCCTCCTCCCGGGTGAAATCCTTATCCCTGAAAGCGCTCCTTAGTATCGAATATCTCCTTTCCAGCCAATCTGGGAGGCTTGAATTCGGCATGACTATCGATTATTTATGAAAAACATGATTTAAAAGCTTGAGCTTATTGTATAAGTGAAATTATTTTAGCTTATATGATGTTAGGCTATCTTTTATTCAGCAAGAAGGGCGTGTGAGGCGATGGCATGAAGACGAGGATAAAGGAATTTCGCGCCCGCTACGACATGACGCAGGAGGATCTCGCGCGGAAAGTTGGGGTTCGCCGCGAGACGATTCTCTTCCTCGAGAAGGGAAAGTACAATCCATCCCTTCGCCTGGCGCATGACGTTGCGAAGGCGCTCAAGACGACTATCGATGAGCTGTTCGTGTTCGAGGAGTCCGGGGAGTAGAAGCGGCGCAAGATTATGAAGTTGCTGGCGACGTCGAAAGGGGCAGGGGAGTCGTGCGAAGAAGGTTTATAAACTTGCCGGCTTTAATATAAATCAATATGTCCCCCAGTCTTGCTCCAGGGCTTGTCCCTGGGCGACACTGGGCCTGATTTTATTATTTTCTGCTCTTGATGCAGGCCGGTATTATGTCATCTAGAACAATCGACGTGTCGCATACATCCTTCAGGAAGTTTGATCTGCTGACGCAGAAATAGGCGTTTTCGACCTTCTTTCCCAGTTTCTGGACTCTCCTGATCGAAGGAACGAAATCGCCGTCGCCGCTTACGAGAATGGCCGTATCATAGGTGTTTTCATACGCGAAAGACACCATGTCTGTCGCGAGATAAATGTCATCGCCCTTTACCGCGAACTCGAACGAGCCGTCAGGCCTCCTTAACTTTCTCATGTTGCAAAGGATCACGTGAAATCCCGGTATTTTCCTCAGTTCGGAGAAAAACCTCTGTTGTTTCCAGTATATTTCCTAGTTGTAGCTGCGGTCCAGGGGGGCGTTGTAATAGTAAACGCCAATGAGCATCCTGTTCTTTCTTAGGGCTTCTATCAGCTTTGCGAAGTCAATCTGGTTGTCGTGCAAATCGAATGTGTCTTTGATGCTGTGATAAAAATTGCTTCCGTCAATGAATATGGCCACCCTTCCATTTTTCCCGTCGTTGTCTGGCCCGTCGGGCACGGAACTTCTTTCTGGTTTTCCGGGCATGATAAGAATTTGCCCCGACGTTCATTTATTGCTATGTTTAAACACCCGTGTAGAAATCCTTTGTCTCTTTTATAAGAGGGGATTGTCCCCAACTGTTAATTGTTGAGCAAAAACAGGAGGGGGTCCCCAATGAAA
>Ga0315277_10000257_pt1 | contig 90090 bp, 64 predicted proteins | sample YL17G05_15_MG_FD_203695 | JGI IMG/M metagenome (GOLD analysis project Ga0315277, IMG submission 203695) | Sediment microbial communities from Yellowstone Lake, YNP, Wyoming, USA - YL17G05_15 | ecosystem: Environmental > Aquatic > Freshwater > Lake > Sediment | place: USA: Wyoming | collected...
CGTAATGGATGTAGTCCAGGAACTCCCTCGTGATCCGCGAGATCGGGATGTTGTAGATATCCAGCTCATCTCGCTTGATGAAGAACAGCAGCAGGTCGAGCGGACCTTCGAATCCCTGGAGTTTGATCGTGTACATCAGCGCTTAGCTGCCAGCGTTCAGCTGTTTCAATTGACAATTGTCTCTTGATAATTGAAAATCGAGAAGGAATCTTCCCTCACATCTCACATCCTCCATCACTTCATTGTTCCTTGATCCCTCGTCGATCCCTTCTCTTCCGTCTCCCATGTTGCATCTCAGAGCACCCTTCCCTGCCCGCCGACGACGATCCTAATGCGCAGGCGGGGACTTCGCTGAGGGTGACTGAAGATTGTTTGTCTGGCTATTGTTCCTCGCTCACCGTTTTCTTGTTACCTCGTGCTGTCGATTTCAATCCTTGCTCTTGCGTCCTCCATCATCCCTTCATCTATCTCCCCTTCCTTACTCCTTCCTTTTTACTTTTTCATTTTTCATTTTTGCATTATTCACCCTATTCCCATCGCCTCGTGCACCTCGGCCATCGTCTGCTGAGCCACGGTGCGGGCACGCTGTTCCCCACTCTGAAGGATCGACTTCACCTCATCGAGGTTCGACTCGAAGTACGCTCGCTTCTCGCGGTGCGGAGCCAGCGCTTCGATGATGTGGTTCGCACAGTTCGCTTTGCAGTCCACACACCCCAACGCTCCGCTCTCGCACCCCGCGCGGATCTCAGGCACTTCCTTCGGGCTGAACTTCTGGTGATACGCAAAGACCAAGCATACGTCCGGACGGCCGGGATCGCCCTTGCGGATCTTCTGCGGATCTGTCACGGCGCTCCGCATCTTCCCCTTGATCGCCTCCGGAGGATCCGAAAGCAGGATCGTGTTGCCGATCGACTTGCTCATCCGCCGCCCGTCCAGTCCCGGCAGCCGGGCAAACTGCGTCAGTTTCCCCTCCGGCTCCGGAAATACCGGCTTCTTCGGCGCATAGAGCGCGTTGAAACGGCGGGCGATCTCCCTCGTTATCTCAATGTGCGGCATCTGATCTTCGCCGACTGGGACAAGCTCCCCCTTGTAGAGGAGGATGTCGGCCGCCTGAAGCACCGGGTAGCCCAGATGCCCGTACGCGATGTTCTCCATCTCGAGGTCCCGGACCTGCTCCTTGAGCGTCGGGTTTCGCTCCAGCCGGGACGTCGTAATCAACATCGAAAGGATCAAGTGCAGCTCGGCGTGCTGCTTGACCTGCGATTGCCGGAACATCGGGCTCCGCTTCGGATCCAGGCCGGCAGAGAGCCAATCGATCAGTACATCGATGGTGTTCTGATAGATCTCCGAGGTGTCCGGATCCGTCGTCAGAGCATGATAGTCCGCAATCAAATGGTAGTTCTGATACTCACCCTGCAACGCCACCCAGTTTTCCAGCGGGCCGACGAGGTTGCCAAGATGGAGCTTCCCCGTAGGGCGCATGCCGCTGAGAATGACCTTTTTCCGCTGGCTCAAATCGAGTACAGAACTCCTTTCGAAGCAGCTGTCAACGCTCAGCCTTCAGCGACTAGGCACAAGAACCCCGGGTTTTGCTTATCGCCGTTTGTCAGTCTCGACGAGGTCGGGACGGGACCTCACGCCGACCAAGTTGTCACTGGCTGGCCGCTGAACGCTTGCCGCTCAGTCATCAGTTCATAAACAGATACGGCTTCCATCGGTCGTCGACCGTGCCGACGAAATCCCGTATGAACATCACATGGTTGGGTCGAATGGGTCTGCGAATGAGGCTCATCTGGGCCTCACCGGGGAGCCGGTCCCCCTTCTTGTTGTTGCACCGCACGCACGCACACACGAGGTTCTCCCACGTCTCCTCTCCGCCGCGCGCCTTCGGGACAACGTGATCGACTGTTAATGGGACATCCCCCCGACCGCAGTACTGACACCTATGCCCATCGCGCCGCAGAATGTTCTTTCGTGAAAGTACGATCTTCTTGTAGGGGACACGGATGTAGACAGAAAGGCGAACGATGCTCGGGAACGGCATCGTCATCGTCACGGAATGCAGAAACCTTCCATCAGAGGCTTCGATCAATTCAGCTTTTCCCAGATAGAGAAGGATGACAGCCTTCTTGACGTTGCAAACGCTGAGGGGCTCGTAGTTGTGGTTCAGAACGAGCACCTTCCGGTTCATCTTTCCGCTAGAAGTCGCCGATTGGCTTGCTGCGCTGAAGTCTTTAGCACCTCCTTAGGATAGCAAATAAGGCTTCGAACTGAACAGTTCCTTGAGGATTTGGTCTTTACACCCTGCAAAATATAGCATGATCGAGGGTCAGAGTCAAGGTGTGAGAATTGGGACATGAGGGGAAAAGTCCCGCCCCAACGCGCGAATCCACCCTCCCCGACCTCCTGCCTGACGATCATTCAGCACCCTAACCGGCCTGACGTTCACTCAACGAGTACGACCCCGAACAACAGTGCCGACCAGCCGGGGAGATCGCAAGCAGCGTAAACGGTGGAAATTAGCGGTTCTCCCCTCTTGAGTATCTTCTCCGAATCTCCCCTATCGAGTCGCCGCCGTACTTCTCCAGGAATGCGTTCGCCAGGACCGGGGCGACCACGGCCTCGGCGATCACCGAACAAGCCGGGACGGCGCAGATGTCAGATCGCTCGTACCGTGCTTTGACCGCTTTCCGAGTCTTGAGGTCGACCGACTGCAGGGGCTTTGCGAGCGTCGAAATCGGTTTCATTGCGCCGCGCAGGATGATCATCTCCCCGTTCGTCACGCCTCCCTCAAGGCCCCCGGCGCGATTCGACCGGCGGACGATCTTCCCCCGGGTCAGCCCATATGCGTCGTGCACCTGCGATCCGAACCGCTCCGCATCGACGAAGCCCGACCCGATCTCGACTCCCTTGACGGCGTGAACGGACATCAATGCCTGCGCGAGCAAGCCATCGAGCTTTCGGTCGTAGTGCACGTAGCTCCCCAGACCGACCGGCGCTCCCGTCGCAATCACTTCGAACACACCCCCCAACGTATCCCCCAGCTTCTTCGCTCTTTTGATGAGTGCAACTGCCTTCGATTCGACAGCCTTCGCCAACATCCTGACTTGAGACTTGTCGGCCTCTTCCGTGACCTTGTACGCTCCGCAGGAGGCCTTCGTGTATCTGCCGATCATTCTGTCGACGCCGCCTCGGTCGACGATCTTCGCCGTGCCGATGCTGAGTACGTGGCTGCCGATGAAGATTCCGAACTCCTCCAGCAGCTTCCGTACGATCGTGCAGCAGCCAACCCGCATCGCGGTTTCCCTCGCGCTCGCCCGCTCGATCGTGTTCCTCATGTCGTCGAAGCCATACTTGATCGAGCCCGCGTAATCTGCATGGCCCGGCCTCGGGATGGTAATCATCTCGACTTGGCCCCCGCCCGACTCGATCGCCATCTTCTCCATCCAAGCCCCGGAATCCTTGTTTCGAATCACCAGCGCTATCGGTGACCCGAGGGTCTTGCCGAACCGCACTCCGGAGAGAATCTCGACCCCGTCCGCCTCGATCCTCATTCTACCGCCGCGCCCGTATCCCTGCTGCCGTCGCCGCAGCTGATGATCGATGTACTCGGCAGAAAGTGAGAGCCCCGCCGGCACGCCCTCGACGATGCCGACAAGGGCCTGGCCGTGTGACTCCCCCGCTGTAAAATACCGGATCACACTTCTCCTCTTATGACGCTCGTGTTTCCTGAAATTCGATCCAACTAGACGAAATTTGGCAGGACTAGCAATTGGGGTGTACAGGAATTCAATTTCAGAGCAACCGCTCCCTCTCCTTTTAGGAGAGAGCTGGGGTGAGGTTCTGCTAAGTGAGCCCCCTGCGTTCCGTTCCGCTGAGCGCATAACGGAACGCGTCCCCCTAGAAGGGCCACAAGCTGTGATTGAGCAGCTTGATCAAGGCTCCCTCTCCTTTCACGTTCTTTGTGTGCCGAGGTCTTTGGCCGGGATACGAGAGGGTGAAGTTCCCAAAACGCAAAGGGCGCAGAGCCTTCACCGTGAGCTAAGCTCTGCGCCCCTCGATTTCCAGGATGCACGATCCCGCTACTTGCCGGGCACCTCAATGGCGACAAACTTCATCGTTTTGTCGGCCTGCTTCACGCGCATCAGCACCGCGTCCCCTGGCTTCTTCCGCTTGAGGATCTGCTCGAACTGGCTCGCAGAGGAGACCGGCTGGTCCCCCACGCTCAGGATCACGTCGTTCGGTTGCAAGAAGCGTGACGCAGCCTCGCTGAATGGCTCCACGCTCTGGACGAGGACACCATTCTCTATCTCGTACTTCTCCTTTGTCTTCTGGTCGAGGTTCCGGATCGTCATGCCGAGGCTCTCGATCTGAACGCTCTTCGGCGATGCGTTCTCCGCCTCCGACGGGGAGTCTTCCTCCTCCTGCCGTGCAGCGACAACCTCACTCTCCGTGTCCCGCCCCTTCAGCGTCACCTTCTTATCGATCGTCTTGCCGTCTCGATAGATCTTGAGCAGGACGACATCGCCGGGATACTTGGACGCGATCAGCGTCTGAAGCTGGTTCGAGGTGCTCACCTCTTTCCCGTCCACCGACAGGATGATGTCTCCTGCCTTCAGCCCCGCCGCTTCACCGGCGCCACCGGCCGTAATCCGCTGCACGAAGACGCCCATCGGCTTGTCAAGACCGTTGGCCTTTGCCATCGTCGCGTCGACGGTGTTGATCTCGACACCGATATACCCCCGCCGGTACTTTCCATACTTGATGATATCGCCGGCAACGCGCCTCGCAAGGTTAATCGGGATGGCGAAGCTGTATCCCTGATACCGCGCGTTCGTGGTGGCGATCGCCGCGTTGATGCCGATGACCTCGCCGTTGATATTGACCAGCGCCCCGCCGCTGTTTCCCGGGTTGACTGCCGCGTCGGTCTGGATGAAGTCTTCGATCGCAAGGCCCGTCGTCCCGGCGTCAATAATGTAGAGCTGGCGGCCCAGAGCACTGACGATCCCTTCGGTCATCGTGGAGGCGAGATTGAGTGGATTCCCGAACGCAAACACGATGTGTCCAACCTCGACGTCGTCGGAGTTGCCGAGTCGCGGCACCGGTAGATCCCTCGCCTCGATTTTGATCACCGCGAGATCGGTGAATTTGTCTGTCCCGATCAGCCTCGCCTTCTTGAAGACACGATTGTCTGAGAGCGTGACGTCAATTCCTTCTTTGCTCGCACTCTCCACCACGTGGTTGTTCGTGAGGATGTATCCGTCAGCTGTCAGGATGACCCCCGAGCCCACACCTATCTCCGGCGCCTGCCGGACATCCGGCCCGAAGAAATGGAAGAAAGGTGCGCGATCGCTCCGCGAATCCGATACCGGATTTGACACAACTTTTATGTAAACGATCGTCGGTGTGACATCCTTTGCGATGTTGTGAAACGCGTCGTTCAACGCTTGCAGCGTCGGATTGGCGCGTGTGGGCTTCGACTGGGCACCCAGCGGGACATCTTCACCCGCGAATGTCAGATCGACCCCTTTGAAGGTTGAGACCAACGTCACGCCGAACACGATGCCGAGCGCGATCAACAATACAGCAACGACGATTGACTTTGTTGACATGGAGCTTCTCCTACTGGTTAACGATCCACTTCACGAATTTGAGTGCAGCACACCTGCTCGCCCGTTCCGACCAGGGCAAGCATCTAGTTCAAGATCTTTTGGAAAACTTCGGCTGACCTGAGCGGCTTTAGGTCCTCGAAATGATTACGTAAGTACAAACGTATGGTTGCATCGATTTCGTTCCCCACCGCCTTGGGATATCCCAGCGCACAAACCCCCTCAAGCCTTCCAAGAAAAAGCCTCTGCATGATCTTCAGGGCGGGGATGGAAATCCGGACGTTCCCGTCACCCTGAGAGCCCGCGTTGAACGGATGCAAGCCCGGCCGGGCCGCGGCAACATTCTCCGCCTTGAGGACCTTCGCGGATCGGGCGCACGCAGGGCAGAGGATCCCGCCGCGCGACAATTGGAGTATCGCCGACCGTTCTCCCGCGAATTCCTCGATCTTCCTCCCACACCCGCCGCAAACCTCGAGCGCGGGCGAGAATCCGAACAATCCCGCAAGCCGGATTTCGAAGGCATAGAACAGGTTGGCGTAGTTCTTCTCGGCCAGTTCCAGCTGATCGAACGTGTCGACCAGGAGCTTGTAGAGGTCGCTGTTCTCCTCCTCGTCGTGCGCAAGTTGGTTGACCAGATCCAGGATCGAGAGCGCGACGGACATCCGCTCAATCTCCGTCTGGATCTTCTTGTAGTACCTGACGATATCACATTGCGAGATCAGCTGGAGGTCCCGATGCTCCTTTCTATAGAGCACCAGCGAAACCCTTGTCATTGGCTCAAGGGAAGCGCCGAATTTGCTCTTCATCTCCCGCGCGCCCTTGGCAACACCCTTCAGCTTGCCGTATCGGCGGGTGTAGAATGTGACGATCTTGCTCGTGTCGCGGAACTTCATCGTCTTCAACACGATCGCGTCGGTCTTGGTGATCATCTCGTTCCCTTCAGAAGACCGACTTCCAGCACCATCGAAGAGAGAGCCTTTCTCTTCAACTCCTCCGTCGCCATCCGATACGGATACCGCAGAACCCCCGCTTCGGTGATAATTGCGGTAACCAACTCATTGGGGGTTACGTCAAACGCCGGGGAGTAGACATGCACCCCCGTCGGAGCGATCCGATGGCCGAGTATCTCCGTCACTTCTGCCGGGTCCCGCTGCTCGATCGGTATCTCGGCACCCTTGACCATTTCGAAATCGATCGTCGACGTCGGCGCGGCGACATAGAACGGCACCCCGTGATGCTTCGCCAACACTGCCAGCCCGTAGGTTCCCACCTTGTTCGCGACGTCGCCATTCATCGTGATGCGGTCCGCACCGACGACGACAGCGTTGACTTCCCCCCGCTGCATGAGAAACGCGGCGGTATTGTCCGTGATCAACGTGAATGGGATCTGGAGTTTCTGCAGCTCCCACGCGGTCAGCCGAGCGCCCTGCAGGAGGGGACGGGTTTCATCAATATAGACGTGCTTGAGCTTGAGAAGTTCCCACGCCGTAGTAATGACGCTCTGTGCCGTGCCGTTTCCCCCCGTTGCCAGGCTCCCGGTGTTGCAGTGCGTCAGGACGCTGGCGGCGTTCGGCAACAGCTCAGCGCCGAGCCGGCCGATCGAGCGGCACATCTCCTCGTCCTCTGCATGAATCTTCTTCGCGAGGAGAAGCAACTTCGCCTGGATTACCTCAGGCGGACTGCCCGACGAATCGATCACGGTGTTCCGCATCCGCTGCAGGGCCCGGAACAGGTTCACGGCCGTCGGCCGAGTCGCGGCCAAGAGGTTGGTGGTTTTCTCCATCAGTGAAATCAAGCTGCGCGCGTCGTACGAAGAGAGGTGCCTAAATGCGAGGAAGAACCCGTAGGCTGCAGCGATTCCGATGAGGGGTGCCCCCCGAATGGAAAGGGTCCTGATAGCCCCTGCCACGACCGTCTCATCGTCGGTCTCCACGTACACTTCTTCGAGAGGAAGTCTCCGTTGGTCGAGGAAGCGTACCTTACCGTTCTTCCACTCGATTGCTTTCATAATCTCTACTGTTCGTCGAAGCGCGAGAGCTCCATGAAGGATCGGTATCGATCCTGGATCTGCAGGTAGGTCAGGTCCTTCAAGCCGTCGACGCTGAACTTCTCGACGCAGAAGGAGGCGAGCGTGCTCCCGTAGATGACGGCCCGCTTCAGGTTGTCCGGCGAGAGGTCATCCGTCTTCGCCAGCCATCCAACGAATCCGCCTGCGAACGCATCCCCCGCCCCGGTCGGGTCGTAGATGTTTTCCAGCGGATAGGCCGGAGCTGAGAAGATCGTGTCCTCCATGACGAGCAGCGCGCCATGCTCCCCTTTCTTGACGATGATGATCTTAGGCCCCATCTCGATGATTCTCTTTGCAGCCTTGATCAGATTGGGCTCGTGGGTGAGCAGGCGGGCCTCCGACTCATTGACGACGATGACATCCATCACCTTCAGGGTCTCCGCGAGCTCGCGGGGTTTGTTCTCGATCCAGTAGTTCATCGTATCGCCGACGACCAGCCTCGGCTTGTTGACCCTGTCGAGAACCTGTCGCTGCAGGATTGGGTCGATGTTCCCGAGGCACACATACGCGCTCCGCTTGAACCCATTCGGAATCACCGGGTTGAACTTTTCGAAGACGTTCAACTCAGTATACATCGAGTCACGCATGTTCAGATCGTAGTGGTATCTCCCTCCCCACCGAAATGTCTTTCCCTCACGGACGATCTGAAGACCGTCGAGATCGATTCCCCGCTCCTCCAGGAAGTCCATATGATTCCTGGGAAAATCGCCGCCGACGATGGCGACGAGGCGAATGGGGGCCGTGAAGTAGCTCGCCGCCACCGAGATATAGATGGCAGACCCACCGAGCGCATCCTTCACGCTTCCAAACGGCGTCTCGACCGAGTCGAAAGCGACCGAACCGACAACGAGCAGGCCCAAGGGATGCTCCTTCCGTCTGAATTCAGAGTGAAAGTTGAGTTAGTTCCGCCGCTTTCTCTTCACCGAGGATGTACTGCTGAACGATCTCCAGGCCCCGGCGCTGGCCGGGCCACACCAACATCGCCCTAGCCTCTTCATAGGGATACCATCCGAAGGCCTGGTGCTCGACCGAAAGCCGGAGATGGTCGGAGTTCGAAACCTCCGCCGCGAACAGAGGACTCATCTGCACAGTATCGTCAGCGGCAACGTAGAACGCAGTAACGTGAGGCGCAACCCAGAGCCGTCCTGGCCTCAAGCCCGATTCTTCAGCCAGCTCCCTCACAGCCGTGTCCGCGGCACGTTCGCCCTGCTTCATCGTTCCTGTCACCAACTGCCAGATCCCCGGGTAGATGCGATCGTTGTTCGACCGCTTGAGAAGGAGGTACCTCGGAACACCCTCCTCCCGTTTGAACACACATACTTCGATGATCTGACAGACGATGGCTGACATTCTGATCTACACCCGCCTGTTTCTCTCCGTCCCTGCGGAACGAAGCGAACCTCGGGACGGGAATCAAACTCAAGTGTTGAGACGGCGCGAGGCAAGGAGACCTTGTTCGGCGCCCGGGAGGACTTCATCCGTTACGACATCGCAAGGGCAGATCAGAATCCCTTAGGATCCACCCGTGTCCTTTTCCTTCTTCAGCAGAAGCTCGATTCGCAGAACTGCAGCAGGCGCGAGCCATGGGTCTTGGTGTGAGCACCTCACAACTGACTCGCAGGAAAAAATATAATTCAATTTCAAGAAGAATCCAACGAAGCCCGCCTCCATGCGCAACCTGCCCTGTTGCAGATTTGACGATGGAGCTTCGGAAAAACTTGCGGTTAGTGAGCAAGCCCTGGGATACCCGCCACGCTCCTCGCCGCCCTCACCCCCCTGCGAATCGCTTCTGCGGTCAGTTGAGCGCAGACCTCCCCCACAAGGTCTAGATCTGCCTGTAGGGTGCCGCACGAGAGAGCGAACGAGACATCCCCATCGTAGGTAGTGTGAACGGGCACAATGGCACGTGCGTAGCCGTCGTGCATTCGCTGGGCGATGCGGAAGAGTTCGAGCTTCGTCAGGCTCGCGTTCGTCGCAACGACCGCGAGCGTCGTGTTCGTTACACCGAGCACTTTGCCCCGGGCAAGGGGCCGGTGCTCGTCACGTTCCCCGAAAAATAGGCCGTCCGGCGACCGCGCGCCTGCAAGCACTTTGCCGTCACCGTCGATTATGTCGCCGACCGAATTCACCACAGCCAGCACTCCCACCTTCAGCCCTGAAAGATGCGCAGAGGCAGTGCCGATCCCACCCTTCATCCAGTGTCCGAACCCTTTCCACTTTCCGACCGTGGTGCCGGCGCCGGCGCCAACGTTTCCTTCCTCGACCGCGCCGCTTGTGGCAGCATCGCACGCTCTGTAGCCAGCGGCAGCGTCGGGCCTGACCTGACTATTCCCGACATTCAAATCGAACACAACGGCCGCTGGCACGATCGGTACCTTGGCCCAGGGGGTCTGATAGCCGCTGTCGTGCTCTACGAGCCATCGCACGACGCCCTCCGCAGCGGACAATCCGAACGCGCTCCCCCCGGTGAGGAGGATCGCGTGCACCTCCTGCATGGATTTCTCGGGAGCCAGCAGAGCGAGCTCGCGGGTGCCGGGTGAATTCCCGCGCACCTCAGCGCTCCCCCGTGTCTTCGGCGGACAGAGGATGACCGTGCAGCCGGTCATGGCCTCTGTGTCCGTGTAGTGACCGACTTTGAACCCAGGGACTGACGTAATCATACAAGAATCAGCGTCCTTCGCGCTCCTCCGTTTTCGCCCGAACGTACGCGAGCATGATCCCGCATGCGACGCCGACATTGAGCGATTCGGCTTTGCCAACCCTCGGGATCTTCACGACGACGTCCGCAACACGGCGGACATCGACCGAGACTCCGTGCGCCTCATTACCCACAACGAAGACCATTTTCCCTTGTACTCCCAGCTCTGTGTAGATTTTTTCCCCGTCTCCGGCGAGCGCAACGATGGCGAACCCGCTCTCTCTCATCACAGCCAACGCTTCAGGGAGATCAAGGTCCTCTACAACGGGGAGGTGGAACATCGAGCCCACAGTCGTCCGAACGACCTTCTCATTGTGAAATTCAACGCATCCTTTGGCCAGCAGAACCGCATCCACTCCGAACCAATCAGCCGAGCGGAGGATCGAACCGAGGTTGCCGGGGTCGTTCACCGCATCTGCCGCAACCATGAGCCTCGCCTTCCTCAGGAATTCATCATCCAGGGAGAAGCGTCGCTGATGCACGAGGGCCAGCACACCCTGCGAATGAACCGTGTCGGCGACCTTCTTGAGATCGGATGGATTGATCTCCTTCACAGGCGTTCGCCGCTCCTTCAGCTGGGCCAGGATCTTCCCGTAGTCCGGATCTTCGAGATACCTCGGAACGACGGCGACCATCTCGATCTTGTGGGATGAATTGATGACCTCTTTGAGGGCTCGCCATCCTTCGAGGAGGAATTTCTGTTCCTCCGAGCGGACTTTCTTCTGTGAGAAGGAGGCCAGGTATTTCAGCTCTGCCTTGGAAATTTGCACGGCTCAATATAGAGAAAAAGGAGACAAGAGACAAAGAACGGGCGCAACACCTCCGGACCGCCATCTGCCGGCAATCAATACGACCCGCGCACGAATTTCAGCTGAGTCGAAAACTAGGTTTCGTATTCCCCCCAGACCGACCTCAATGCGTCGGAGATCTCGCCGACGGTTGCGTACGATTCGACGCATGCCAGGATCGGGGGGAGCAGGTTCCCATCCGTTCGCGCGGATCTCTTAAGCTGTTCCAGGCGTCGCTCCATGCCCTCCCTGTTCCGGCGCGCCCGGACGCTGTTGAGCCTCTGGATCTGCTTCGCCCGAATGCTTTCGTCAATATGAAGGATCTCGGGCTCTTCCTCCCCCCCCCACCTCAAACTCATTCACGCCCACGACAATCTTTTCTTTCTTCTCAATCGCCATCTGATACTTGTACGCGCTCTCGGCGATTTGCGTTTGATAGAACCCCTGCTCGATCGCGCGCACCGCACCGCCGAGCTCGTCGACTTTCTCAATATACTCCCATACCTTTCCTTCAATTTCGTCCGTCAACGCCTCCACAAAATAGGATCCCGCGAGGGGGTCCACGGTGTCGGCAACGCCGGATTCGTACGCGATGATCTGCTGCGTGCGCAACGCCAGGCGGACTGACTCCTCGGTCGGCAGAGCCAGGGCCTCGTCGCGAGAGTTCGTATGCAGCGATTGACAGCCGCCCAACACCGCCGCGAGTGCCTGAAGGGTCACACGCACCACATTGTTGTCGATCTGCTGCGCAGCGAGTGTCGAGCCGCCGGTCTGGGCGTGGAATCTGAGTTTCATCGTATCAGCAAGCTTTGCGCCGAACCTCTCTTTCATGATCTTCGCCCAGATCCTTCGTGCCGCCCGGAACTTTGCCGACTCCTCAAAGACGTTGTTGTGGGCGTTGAAGAAGAATGAAAGCTGTCCTCCGAACCGATCGACGTCCAGGCCCTTCTTGACTGCGGCTTGCACGTAGGCGATGGCGTTTGTGAGCGTGAAAGCGAGCTCCTGCACTGCCGTTGCCCCGGCTTCACGAATGTGGTAGCCGCTGATGGAAATGGTGTTCCACCGCGGCAGATGCTCGCTGCACCACGCAAACAAATCGGTCACCAATCGCATGGAGGATTCCGGCGGGTAGATATGGGTCCCGCGAGCGATGTACTCCTTGAGGATGTCATTTTGGACCGTGCCCGAGATGTGACGAAGATCTGCTCCTTGTTTCTTGGCCACGGTGACGTACATGCAGAGCAGGATCGCCGCGGTCGCATTGATCGTCATCGACGTGGTCACATCCTCAAGTCTGATCCCCTCAAACAGCGTTTCCATGTCGGTAAGCGTGTCAATGGCAACGCCGACTTTGCCCACCTCTCCCTCCGCCATGGCGTGGTCGGAGTCATATCCCATCTGCGTCGGGAGGTCGAAAGCGACCGACAGACCCGTCGTCCCCTGAGCGATGAGATACCGGTAGCGTTCGTTCGATTCCTCGGAGGTCCCGAATCCCGCGTATTGGCGCATTGTCCAGAAGCGCTGACGATACATCGTGGGATAGATCCCGCGCGTGTACGGATGCTCGCCGGGAAATCCGAGTCGCGCCTCGTACTCGAATTCTCGCGGCAGGTAGAGACGTTCGATCTCCGTACCCGAGTCGGTCTGGAATGGTGCCTTCCGCTCCGCACCCCTCTGCAAAGCCGGACGCACCATATCAGCTTCCCATCGTCTCTTGCGTTTGTTTAGCGAATCGTCCATCGATACCTCCTGGTGAACTCATAAGCCGGAAGAGGTGGCACTTTCCTCAGAAGATCCTCGCAGTCCCGCTACAATCTCGGCCTTCGCTCCCTCCACTCAAGCACATCACACGTCTCACCGTCGCTTCGAATCACCACCGCGCCATCGTAGTCCGTTCTCTCAACCTGAACCCCCATCTGATTGAATCGGGAGAGAACGATCGGCGACGGATGCCCGAACTTGTTGTTTCTGCCCACGGAGATGAGGGCGAGAGCCGGTCGGACCTTGTCAAGAAACGGGACGCTCGAGCTCGAGATGGATCCGTGATGGCCAACCTTCAAGACATCGCTCGAGAGGATCGGCCCGAACCGGCGAAGAACATCATCCTCCACCTCGGTCTCTGCATCACCGGGCAGGAGAAGCGAGGTCCTGCCGTAGACGACTTTCAAAACAACCGACCTGTTGTTCAGATTCCTCGAGCTATCGCGCTGCGCGTTCGGACTGAGAACAAAGATGCGCGCTGTCGTGTCGATGGACAAGACCTGACCCATCGAGACTCGCTGGAGAACGACTTGATGCCGCTGGGCAGCTCCGAGAACCTCGCTGTAAAGTTGAGAGGCCGGCGGGTTCCCTGCCTGGATCAGCGTGCCCACGCGGAAATGATCAAGAAGGTACTGCACCCCCCCGAGGTGGTCGGCATGCGCGTGAGTGACAACGATTGCATCGATCGATTGGAATCCCTTCCGTTTGAGAAACGGCGCAACCAGCCGCTCGGCTGCATCATAGTTGAAACTCTTCGGTCCGGCGTCGACGAGCACGCGCTTCCGGTTCGGGAACTCCAGCAGAAGAGCGTCCCCCTGACCGACATCGAGGGCAGTCAAGACCAGGGAGGGTCTCCGCGCCGAGAAGAGGTCGCAGTAGAGAAACACGTTGAGAAGGACAAGCAGGGTGATGAAGCACTTCACGACAGCGCGCGGTCTGTTCGCGCTGAACACCGTGCCGAGGCCGAGATAATAAAAGACCGGGAAGGACGCCGCGACTCCTGCCGTTTCGTAATATGCCACCGGGACCTTTGCGGCCGCCTTGACGAAACCGAGGAGAAACGTGACAAGGGCCCCATTGAGCTCCGCGTAGCACCGTGCCACCCAGTCGGAGACGTACGAAAGCGCTATGGTGGCAAAGCCGAGCATCACATTGAGCCCGCTGACCGGCACGACCACGAGGTTCGCGGCCAACGATACCACGGAGACCCGACCGAAGTAGTACGCCGTGAAGGGAAGGGTCCCCAGTTGCGCAGCAAGCGAGACGGCGAAGAGCTTCAGCAGATAATCGATCCCCTTAATTTCCTCGAAGCGCTCTGGTATTCTTCGGATGAGAGACTCCAGCTTTGGATAGAAGTACACGATCGAGAGGACGGCAGCGAACGACAATTGGAACCCGACATCGAAGAGGTACTTCGGATCCCAGAGGAGCATCAGCAAGGCGGCTGCGGCTAGGGAATTGTACACATCCGTCTTGCGCTCGAACAACGTCCCCAGGAGGATGGCGATCCCCATAATGGTCGCGCGAATGACGGAGGGGCTCAGACCGGTGATGAACATGTAACAGAGTAAGCCGAGGATCGTCACCGCGACTGCCCATCGCTTTGAGAGCCGGAAGAGTCCGCCGAGAGAATAGAAAATAAGGGCGACCACCACGACGTTTGAGCCTGAGACAGCCAGGATATGAATTGTGCCAGTGTCGATGAAGGACTGCTTGATGTCAAGAGAAATATCGCCCCTGTAGCCGAACACCACCCCTTTCAGAAAGCTTGCCTGTTCGGAGGTATGGAATCGGTCAAGAACCTGATAGACCGCCTTCTGCGCGGACCCCAGGAACGACGCTGGCGTCCCCGCGCGAGCCGAAGGAAGCACCTCGACCCGATCGCTGTCTCCGACGGAAATGAGGCCGACGATCTCATTCAACGCCAGATAGCGTCCGTAATCGAAATCCCCGGGATTACGAGGACCAGGCAACGGTTCCAGGCGCCCGCGAAGACGAATCTCGTTGCCGGCCCTCAGCGAATCGAGGACGGCAGTTGCCTTCCGTTGACGTACGATGACCATGACCCGGCGCTGCGCGTTCCCCGCGTCGCCGGGTCTCACGATCTTCGAGGTTCGCACGACCAGTTCGTAACGGTTCTGCTTCTTGACAGATTCGGACTCAAGATATCCCTGGACGACGATCGGTTCATCGAACCGGCGAGGATTGAGGGTCTCGGTCTCGACTCTTTGTCGCTCGAACGTCGCAAGATAGAAGCCGATCAAGAACACCGAGAGCTGCATGCCCACCGCAAAAGGCGTGGAGTGGCTGTTGCGAAGGTATGCAACGAATGTAGCGAGGGCGACGATCGCCACGCCTCCGTACACCGCGGGCGGGCTGCACGTGACGTACTGAGCAAGCAAGATTCCCGCAATCACCAACGAGACCAATCGCAGCGCCGGCCTGCGGCTGAGGATAGTATGCTCCATGCCCGCTAGTGTATCCTTAGGATGGAAGGGGCTATGTGGGTGAGGTTCTTCACTCCCGCGAGAAACTCCCTGCGTTTCTCCCCGAGCGCGATGCAGGGCACCGGATTCCGCGTATGGGTCTTGGTCGTAAGGTCCTCGATGTTTCCATGATCGCTTGTGATGATGAGAAGCGATGAGGCTCCATCAAAGTCCTCCACCAATCCCCCGAGGAAGGCATCGAAGCGTTCAAGGGTGTCCACGGCGGTCACCATGTCCTGCCGGTGGCCGGCGACATCGGTCAACCAGAATTCGAACAGCGTAAAGTCATAGTCCAGCGCGATCCTCCAGAGGTGTTTCCCCGCCTCGCGGGGCGTAACGGGCCGAATTTCCGGGTATCCCAGATCGGGCCAGCGCGCGCGGGTGAGGTCTGCCGACAGCGCGTCGTTCCTCTGAAGGTCCTCCGCGCGGAGCAAGGGAACATCGGCGTACCTGCATGACAACGTGGTGACCGTCAAGCGCCGCGCCCCGGTGTCGACGTAGTCGAAAAATTGTTTCGGGAAGGCGTTGGCAAAGCAGACGGACTTCCCGCTGGCTTTCAGCTGGCGGAGGATGTTCTTCTCCCGGATGAGCGGATGGAGCGTGGTCGTCGGATGCGGGCCAAAATGCTTGCCGATTTGCCTCGCCGCATTCACCCCCGTGAAGAGCGCTGCCTGGCCGGTGCCGCTCTGAGGCAGCCCGGGGACACCGAGCGTCGCATTGACCGGAACGAGCTCGGCGCGTCGCGCGGATATTCGAGGTGATCGTGCGTGAGGCAACGCCCCGTCCAGCATCGATCTCAGATGCGGGAGTTGGGCCCTGAAGAACGGATTGGCGTCCAGGCTTGTGGTGCCGATGCCGACTCCGTCGAGAAAAATGAAAATGACGCGCACGAGAATCGCCCGAGGAAATGAGGATCCAGACCTATGATCGGAGTTTGCTTTCTACGAGGACGGTGACCGGTCCATCATTGACGAGTTCGACATCCATCATCGCACGAAACACCCCGCTCGCCACCTTCGAATCCCCCAGCTCGGCCTTAAGCAGGCGAACAAATGATTCGTAGAGTGCTTCTGCGACCTCGGGTGGAGCCGCGTCCGAATAGCTCGGACGGTTCCCTTTCCGTGTATCACCGTACAGGGTGAACTGCGACACGACCATCGCCTCCCCCCCGACGTCTTTGACCGAGAGATTCATCTTCCCCTGGCCGTCGTCAAAGATCCGCACCGCCGCACATCGACCCGCCAGGTACGCCGCATCCGCCTCCGTGTCAGATCGGCTGACACCAAGCAGGATCAAGATGCCGGCGCGAATCGCTCTGTGAGGGGAGCCGTCGATGGAGACGGAACATCGTCGAACGCGTTGGATCAATGCTCGCATGGTGCGTCAAGATTCGGGAAAGTGCATACTTCAGTGTGAAGCGTCCGGGCCGCGGTGTGCGGCGGGACACGATCCGAGCGCGACGCGAGGGGTGCCCTGAAGATCTGGAATCATCGAAACCCCCGAGAATCCGGCCCTTTGCATCATGTCCGTGACCCGCTCAGATTGTCCGTGCCCCACCTCCAGGAGGACTTCTCCCTTATCTCGCACGAGGCGCGGGGCAAGTTCGATGATCCTTTTGTGAAATCGGTAGCCATCCGACATATCCGTCACGGCAAGCTGGGGCTCGTGGTTCCTGATCTCCTCTTGCAAGCCGCCCCACTCTTCCAGAGCGACGTACGGAGGATTGCTGACGAGAAGGTCGAACGGCCGGGGCAACAAGCCCTCCAGCGACCCGAAGACATCCGCCTGCTCATAGGCGATCCTCTCTTGAACACCGTGCGCCCCGGCGTTCAGACACGCCACCTCAAGCGCCTCCTTGCTGATATCGAAGCTTGTGATGATGGCGTTGCGCACAAACTTGGCAAGCGCGACGGCAATGTTCCCGCACCCGGTCCCGACCTCCAGGATCTGGACCGAGCCGCCGTGAGCGCATCGTTGGCAGGCCAGCATGGCTTGCTCGACGAGCGTCTCCGTCTCGGGCCGCGGCACAAGTGCACGCCGGTCGACCTTGAGCTGCAGCCCCATGAAGCTGACCGACCCGACGAGGTACTGGACGGGCTCTCGATTCAGTCTCCGTTCGTAGAGCGCGCGGAATCCGCGCAGCTCATCACGCGTCAGAGGCTTGTCGAAATTGGTGTAAAGTTCGATTCGTTGACACTGAAGGGAGTGCGACAGCAGCAGTTCGACGTTCAGTCTCGCGTCGGCGATGCCATGACGACGCAAATGATCGATTGCGAAGGTCATCAGTTCGCGAATCGTCCAGACGCGAGTTTCCTGCTGCGGCATTACTTCCGCCGGCCTCGCTTTGCCCGAGGGGCGCGAGGCGACTTCTTGACCCGGTGTTTCTTTGCGGTGGGTTGAGCCCGCTTGCTTCGCGTGGCTGGTTTCTTTCGAGTCGTCGGCCGCTCTTTCTTCCTCCCGTCTCGGAGTACGAGGCCCAACGCCTTCATCTTCTCATCTGAGAAGGTCTTTCTCACCTCTCGTTGGAGCTTCTGAGTCCTCGCGAGGATGTCCAGCAGCTGATCCTCGGTATCCTGATCACCGTCCGGACGTCTCTCCCATGCCTCGGCGAGAGCATCCACCGTCATGTCCACCTTGCGTCTGATCATCCCGCCGATGATCTCCGGCGTCAGCTCGACGGTCCGGAGCTTGACACGGTCTCCCGAATAGAATCCGAGAGTCTCAAGCTCGGCTTCTTCTCCCGCATCATCAGTGAAACCCTCTTCGAACGGCTCGCCATTTTCGTCATGCGACGGTATGAAATCGAATCGCTTGTCGCCCTCAAGCAGCGCTGTGAAATCGGCCAACGGTGGAGTCTCATAGCCCTGTGCCTTGCCCTGCTTCTCAACTTCCTGCCAGATCTTCTTCACAGGGACAATGACATCCTTGTCCGAAGCAAGTATGCGCTCAGCTTCGTTCAGACATCGTTCGTACACGGGACCTCCCAACAAAGCGTTCAAGTGGGGCCAGAAAAATGTAAGGCTATTTGAAAGAAAGCGCAAGTTGCCCGGGCGTTCTGCGGATTTGCTTCGAGGAGGTCATCTCGGTACAGAGTGTCGCCCGCCGAAGGGGGGGTGAAGATCTCACGCCGGGGTCTTCCCGGCAAAGGGAAGAAAAAAGGGTCACCCGGCGTGACCCTCTCATTGAACGGGACTCAGTGGACAAGCCCTACCGCTTCTTCATCCTGTCCGCGAACAGCTGCGCCGCCTTCTCGATATCATATCCCACCTTCGACATATATGTGCCCCCGAACTTTTCCACCATCGACTTCAGCGTGTCATACGCGTCAGCACTGCAGAAGAATATCGGTGTCTTGCGATTGGCCCCCTCCCGACGAGCAAGTTGCAGAAGTGCTATGCCCGGAAGATGACCTTTTAGGTGGCTGTCCTTGAAGTCATTGTCCAGAATAATGAGGCTAAAAGCCTCTGACCGAATGCGTTGCCACGTCTCATCGCTCGTGGCAGTCTCCACGATGGCGATCTCGTCCTCGAGTATGGCAGTACACACCTCGAGTGCGAATCCGTGCGACTTTCGTTGCCCTTCGTCGTCGTCGGCAATGAGAACCTTATACGGCATGAGCCAGTTCTTCCTTCAATCGTCCCTTACCATGTTGTTTCAACGTACTACTTTTTCAAAGGAAACACAACACTTAGAACCCTGTGCCAGGTGACCCCGAACGCATCGACACTTGCTCGCGCTGATAGACTTCTTTGCCTCCGAGAATCGTTCTCTCCACCGTTGTCTTCAGAATTTCAAGCGGTGGTATGTTCATGATGTCTTTCGAAAGAACTACAAAATCTGCCAGTTTCCCTTGCTCCAGGGAGCCGAGCAGATCTTCCTGGAAGCCGGCAAAGGCGGCCCACGAAGTGAATGCTCGGAGGGCTTCCTCGCGTGTCATTTTTTGTGACACATACCATCCGTCGGCGAAAGCCGCTTTGTCCGTCACGCCAGCTGCCGAGAGTTGAAAAGATGCACGAACATCCTCCGCGTTCCTCGGCATACCCCGGCGGTCCTGGCGGGTGATCGCGGCATAGATGCCGAACAAAGGGTTCGGACCTTCGACGGGAAAATCAGAGCCACCTGGAATGATCACCCCGGTATTGAGGAGCGAGCGCCACGCGTAGGCGCCCCGGACCCTTGTCGGCCCCAGCCTGGCCTCAGCCCAATACATGTCGGCGGTGCAATGCGTGGGCTGCATGCTTGGGATGACGCCGAGCTTGTGAAACCGGGGGATGTCGTTCGGTGCGAGGACCTGAGCGTGCTCGATGCGCAGCCTGGGGTCCTTCGCCGCGTGCGCCTGAAGCGCCGCCTCATATACATTCAGGACGATATTATTCCCACGATCGCCGATAGCGTGCGTGCAAACCTGAAATCCGTTGGCAAGGGCCTCGTCCACCGCCTTTCGAAGGTCGGCTTCCGACATAACCGTCAGGCCGCGATTGTTCGGATCATCCGAATACGGCTCGGTCAGCGCCGCACCTCGCGAGCCCAGCGCACCATCGATATAGAGCTTGATGGCCCGCACCCAGAGCTTGTCCTGGCCGTAGCCGTTCAGTGGGCCTTTCTTGGCACCCGATGAATCGGGCCCGGAATACCTCTCCCATGTCTCCCCCGGCGCAGCAAGAGCGGCGCACACCCGGAACGGAAATCTTCCCTCGTCGATGAGCCGCTTGTAGGTTTCAACCCCTCTTTCTTCAACCCCCATATCGTGTACGCAGGTGAGGCCATAGCTCAAGCATTCCTGCACGGCTCGATCGATCGCCGCTTCCATCTCCTTATCGGATGGAGGAGGTAGAAACCTCCCTACGATCTCCATAGCATTGTCGATCAGCACGCCGGTCGGATTGCCCTGGGCATCGCGCATGAATCTGCCCCCCTCCGGATCTCGGGTCTCTCTGGTGACCCCGGCGATCTCCAGCGCCATCTTGTTCACCCACGCAGCATGGCCATCGACCCGTATGAGGTAGACCGGATTGTTCGGGGCAACGCGGTCGAGAAGATCGCGTGAGGGGAATTGCCTCGATTTCCATTCGTTTTGGTCCCAACCACGTCCCCGAATCCACTGCCCCGGCTCGCTTGTGGCAACGCGCTGCCGGACAAGAGCGGCAATTTGGTCCTCGGACTTCGTTCCCACAAGGTCCAGCGTCAACCTCGTCACGCCAAGGCTCAAGAGATGAACATGTGCGTCGATGAGGCCGGGTACGACCGTTTTGCCGGTGAGATCAATGACTCGTTTTGCCCTGAACTCTTTGACCATGTCGGCTGATGAGCCCACCGCGACAATGCGATCGCCACGGATGGCTATTCCCTCAACAACCGTGTTGGCTTTGTCCACAGTGTAGATACGCGCTCCAACGTAAAGGACATCAGCTGATCGAGGAACGAGTTGGACATAGAGGAAAGTCGCGAGGATCGTCAGGACGAGAAAACTGAGGAAGAGAGTCAATTGCGATCTCATAGTGCGACGCTTTGCTTCTGGTTGGTCCTGGGATAGAGGATATTCATTTTCCCCGACGTGTTGCGCGGCACCCCTCGGCACCGGTTCAGACGGCAGCTCGACCGTCTCACGCCAGGGAAGGCAGCCGCTCGGCTTGCGAATGACACTCAGGGGCATGCGCGGGTCGAAATTCGACCTGCTGACCTGGTGAACCTGCTGGTTTTTCGTGTAGCCGGGGTCATACTTGACGACGTACTGCGTCAACTCACCGACGGTGACGATTCCGTCTCCGTTCGCATCTGCACTCTCAAAGGACTTCACCCTCCCTTCAGAGTCCGTAACCTTTTCCCCGAGTCCGGAAACAACGACGAACGTGAAGATCCCTGCTCCCGGGACAGCCAAGCGTCGCTCGACACCTCCTTCTCGGCACATGACGTGAACGAAATCATCCCCGGCTTTGCCTTGGCCGTCTCCACCAGATACCGATTGATCAGGTTTTCGTCCACCCACCCGCTTGGTGAGATATTCCGAGTCACTAGAGAAAAGATGCTGTCCTCCACAGATCCAGTTCGTGTCGGCTCGGAACACAGGCGACCCGTGAAGCTTGGCGTGATTTCAGACAAAGACCCTGACTTACAATCTCGGTACGGTTGGGCTGGCTTCTCCCCCTGCCAAATTACTCGAATCCCCCGAAAATGTCAAGAAATGCATTATCGCGACCAATGCAATCCATTGTGGGAAACTCACTTGACAAGTCGCTCAACAATCCCTATTTTCCACCTGCCTTCTTACCGAATCTGCTAATGTCGAACCCTAGCGAAGAAGTGATCCCGGGATGGCTATCGATCTCCTGAACCAGATCCTGCCTCAGATTAAGAACCACATCTATCCGGCCTCTATTCCCTTGCCTGATTGGAAGTCAAAGGAAGGAATCTTCCCCAACGCTGCGTCCCCGGGGCTCAATGACACCGCCTGGCGGAATTACACGATTCCGGCACCTTGGGGAGGATACGACAAAACGGTCTGGTTTCGCAAGCACGTTACGATTCCGCAGGAGTTCGCGGGAAAGCAGGTAGCACTGTTGTTGGATCTGCCCGAGTCGCTTCTCTACGTGAACGGGAAACCCTATCAGGGGATCGATCAACATCACCAGGAGGTCTTGCTCACGACCCGAGCCAGGGCACATCAGACCTACGTGCTTGCCCTCGAGGCGTACAGCGGCCGCAAGAAAGACCTCAGCACCTTCAACGCAGCTCATCTCGTCGAGCTCAATCCGATCGCACGCGCTCTCTATCACGGGCTTCTCGCCCTGCGCGAGCTGGAGAAGATCGTCGGCCAGGCGAGCCCGGAATCCAAGGAGATCCATGAGCTCATCCGCCAGACCCTTATCTTTCTGAAATACTTCAAGCCGGAGGGGGAGGAGTATCCCAATGCCATCGGACGCGCCTACAACTTCCTTCTCCGAACGGTTGAGAGCGAATACAAAACGGACGTTCAGGGACTTGTGCATCTCATCGCGCAATCGCACATCGACGCCGTCTGGTTGTGGAGGCTCGAGGAAACCAAGCGGAAGTGCGCGAGGACCTTCTCGACAGTCTTGCGGCTGATGGAGGAATTTCCCGAGCTCTCCTATGCCCAGTCTCAAGCTCTCTTCTATGAATTCGTTAAGGGGAGCTACCCGGAGATGTATAAGGAGATCAAGCAGCGCGTCAGGGAAGGACGCTGGCATCCGATCGGGTCGATGTGGGTCGAGTCAGACTGCAATCTCCCGAACGGGGAGTCTCTCGTCAGACAGATCCTCTACGGCAAGCGGTTGTTCAAGGCGGAGTTCGGGCTGGACTCCGACGTGCTGTGGCTCCCGGACACCTTCGGGTACAGCTGGAGCCTCCCGCAGATCCTGAAGCAATCGGGGATCAAGTATTTCTTCACCACCAAACTCACCTGGAACGATACCACGAAGTTCCAGCACAACACGTTCTGGTGGCAGGGAATCGACGGCTCGAAGATCTTGACGCACGAGCCGGCCATGGGCCTTGAAGCTTCCGTGATCCCGAAAGACATCAGAAAGAGCTGGGACGCATTGCTTGAGAAGGAGAGGTTTCCGCACACGATCCAAACCTTCGGATATGGTGACGGTGGAGGAGGACCGACGAAGGAACACGTGGAAACTGCGAGGGTGCTCAAAACGATCGTCGGACTGCCTCCTTCGACGCTCTCCACGGTCCAGAATTTCTTCAAAGCCGTGGAAGAGCGGTCCGGCGAGCTCGAGACCTGGGACGATGAGCTGTACCTTGAAAAACATCGCGGGACATATACCACTCACGGATGGGTGAAACGCGAGAACCGGCAGGCGGAGGCGGCGTTATACGTCACGGAGCTTCTCTCTGTCCTTGCGATGATCTACGGCAGGACCCCGCTCTCACGCCGGTACAATCAGATGGATCTTGAGAGCAGCTGGAAGAAGCTTCTCGTGAACCAATTTCACGACATCCTTCCGGGCACGGCAATTGCCGAGGCGTATGAAGATACCCGAAAAGACTTCGATGCGATCCAATCGACGTGTGCACACCTGCAACAGCAAACCCTCGCCGGGCTGGTGAAGGTGGAGAAGAAGAGGACCCGGAGCGTTCAGTTCTCGGTGTTCAATGCGCTGAACTGGAAAAGGAGCGATTACGTCGTCCTGGAAGTGAAATCACGGGAAAAGGATTTCGCCGTCACCGACAGCCGGGGAAAATCCGTCGAGCATCAAGTGATTCATCGAAGAAACGGAATCGCCCGTCTTCTCTGTTACCTGGAAGACATCCCGCCGTATTCGTTCCTCGGCTTGGAGGTCGGCCCTGGTTCTTCAACACAGACCCTGGGGGCTGAGTGGAAGATCAGCAACCGCATCGTCGAAACACCCCTTTACCGGTTAAGGTTGGATTCCAGGGGCCAGTTCTCCTCCATCCATGACAAGGCATCGCGGCGCGAGCTTGTCGGCAAGAACGGACGAGCAAACCAGCTCCAGACGTTCCGGGACACACCGAAGCAATGGGAGGCGTGGGAGATCGACCCGGAATACGCGGGTAGGCAATTCGACCTGTTGAAGTTCAAGGGCTACAAAGTCATAGAATCCGGGCCGTTGCGAGGCACCTTGAGGTTGGAGCACCGATCAGACAACGGTTCGAGCGTGACGCAGGATGTTTCGTTCTACCACAAGTCTCGCCGAATCGACTTCCTCACTCGCATCCGCTGGAAGGAGACGCAGACGCTCCTGAAGGCAGCCTTCCCGCTCGCCGTGAAAACAAACACAGCGACGTATGAAATCCAGTTCGGGGCGATCCAACGATCGGCCAGACCGACGGATCCCCACCAGAAGGCCAAGTATGAGGTTCCCGCTCAGCAATGGGCGGATCTGTCCGAGCAGAAGTTCGGCGTGAGCCTTCTGAACGACTGCAAGTACGGCTATGATGCCCGCGAGAACACCTTGCGGTTGACCCTCCTGCGGTCGCCCCACTACCCCCATGCTCTCGATCCAATGAAGCTGAGTGACAGCAGGGTAACGGATCAGGGGGACCACACGATCGGCTACGCGCTCTACCCCCATGCCGGCGACTGGAGGACGGGAGGTAGCATTCACCGAGCGCGAGAGTTCAACATCCCTCTCCTGGTGCGCCCGGGTACACCTGAGGATCTCCCGCCGTTGATCCACATTTCCAGCCCCGGCATCCTGGTTGACAGCATCAAGAGAGCAGAGGATTCCGATGCCGTGGTATTCCGTCTTCACGAAGGTCACGGCCAGACGACCAGGACGACAATCGACTTCGGGCCAAAAGTCGAGCAGGCTGCCCAATGCGATCTCCTGGAGAATGAGCTAGGCGCCCTGAAACTCACGCGGTCGAAACTTGCTCTGAAATTCTCCCCCTTTGAGATCAAGACGCTCAAGCTCAAGTTCAGGGCGAGGAAATAACCTTCCTGCCGGGGCGGGACGGGGCCTCCCGTCGCCGCTCGACCTCCGAGCATCAGCGAGGATGTCCACCGCATTGTGACCACGACGATCCACAACGAAAACGGGCGAGTTCGTACTCGCCCGTATTGTTTTCGTGCAACCCGGCTGCCCGATCTACTGCAGGAGCGACGTTGGATCCAGGTTCGCCGCCTCGATGTCCTTGAAATATTTCACAGTTCCTACCTTTAACTCGAGCGTCGATTCGTCATCGCAAACAATGATACCGTGAGGATGAAGCTGCACGGCGCTCACGGTCCACATATGATTGACGCCTGACTCAACGCACGCTGCCAACGCTCTGGCCTTCTTGTAGCCGGTGATGATGATGAGCACCTCTCGTGCGTCAAGCACTGTTGCCACGCCGACAGTCAACGCCGTTTTCGGCACCTGGGTGATGTCGTTGTCGAAGAACCGGGCGTTGGCGACGATGGTGTCGTATGTGAGCGTTTTGATCCTCGTCCGCGATGAGAGCGACGAGCCGGGCTCGTTGAAGGCAATATGGCCGTCCGGACCGATGCCCCCGAGAAACAGCTGGATCCCTCCTTTGCTCTTGATCCTTTCCTCGTACTGCGCGCATTCCTTCTCGAGATCCTTCGCATTTCCGTTGAGAATGTTTACGTTCTGCTTCTCGATATCAATGTGCTTGAAGAAGTTGTTCCACATAAACGAGTGATAGCTCTCCGGGTGATCCTCGGGAATACCGATGTACTCGTCCATGTTGAATGTAACGACGTGCTTGAAGGAGACCAGCCCCTTCTTGTGCATCGCGATCAACTCCTTGTACGTCCCGAGGGGGGAAGAGCCGGTCGGGAGGCCCAGGACGAAGGGTTTCTGGGCCGTCGGGCCGGAGTCCCGAATCTTCCTCACCACGTAGGATGCAACCCATTTGCTCACAAGGTCATAGTTCGGCTGAATGATCACTCTCATAGAATACTCCTCATCGTGTTAGTTCGTTCTGTTTGCCTCCCCATCCTACCGCGCGATCACCTACGGCCGGGAGGAAAGGATCGCTGCCTTGAGGTGCTCCTTCCGTCGCCGGAGGGCGTCGCCTTCCGCAGAGAGCTTCAGGACGACACTGTTCGTGTCGATCGTCCCCCGAACAGCCTCAAAATCTCGCCGGGCAGTTTCCTCCGATTGGTCGACTCCGAAACCAATCCTGGCAGAGGCTCCAAATTCCTTCTCCGAATCTTCGAGGATGATCCCACGCAGGGATTCAGAGGCACGTTCCCACTCGTCGACCGCCGCGGTTGCGAGTTCCTTCGTCATCATGTCCGGCCGGACCTTGTATTCCTGTACGAATGCGTCATGGACGTACCGCCATTCGTCTTCCCGGTAGGAGTCGTAGATCTTCTTGAACTCTGCGCACAGACCGTCGTACGTGGCAATGCGCCCGTCGGCGAGGTCATGCTCGACCTTTGCCACGCGCTCGCGCGCGGCGAGCAACCCGCCGATGTCCATCCACGCCGACGCCTCCTCTAGATCGGACCTCGGGGCCATTGAGGCAACAGCGGCGCTCCAGCTGTCGGTTTTCGACAATGCATCAAGTAGCCTCTCCGTGACTTTCCCATTCAAATACCGGGCGATAGCGAGCGAGTAGTACTTCAGCCCTTTGCGCAACGAGCGTCCATTCAATTTGACTCCGTTGTACTTCAGCACCGCTTCCTCGTCCGAGAGCCCCTGATCGAGCGACTCCAGCTCAGCCCGGCCCCGCCTCATCTTCTCGACGGTGTACGGCGAGAAGATGTCGAAAATGATCAAATCCCTCTTGACCGGAGCTCTTCGGTTGTCCCGCTTCGGCCATTTTTCCTCATCCCTGATGATCCCAACCGATCCCAAGTTTGTGCCAGGGATGATGATCGAAGCGCCCTTCTCCTCGAGCACATACGAGAAGGGGAGGTTCGGTGCGTTGATGTTGGTGTGGTGCTTCCCGATGGCCACACTGAACGCACCGATGTGACATTCTTCCATGAGATATGAGGACGAACCGGTCTTACAGCCGCGCTCGAGAATGCCCTGGTGAACCGGACCAAGCTTGTACATGTGGTTGCTCTGGTTCGTACCGCTCCCCGCGTTGTAGAACGAGAATAGCCCGGCGATGAGCAGCGTCGACTTATGATGTGTGACGGTATACGGTCCGGCGAGCACCGAAGCGGCCTCGCCGTGATATGCCTCGCAGTTCGCGAAGAACAGGGAGTCGTTCGCGGAGAATTGCTTCCCGATCTTCGCCCCCTGTCCGATAAACGCTCTCTCAAGGACCGCGCCGCCCTCCACACACGCTCCCTCGGCCAGAATAAACCACCTCGCCTGGACGCCGTCGCCCACCTCGGTTGCATGTTCAGCGCAACTGTTGACCGTACCGTTCTCAAGCAGCCGTGCACCGTGGATGTTCGCGTATGGCCCCACAGCCACATTGTGTATCGGTCCGCAATGAAGAACACGCGCCCTCGCGCCGACCTGGCCTTTGTCGGCTCTTGCAGATTGAGCCTGCGAATCGATCAGCGCGTCCAACCGCCGGCTGAATTCAGGGTGGTGCCGCAACACCCCTTGGACGTACGCGACCTGCGATGTAAGCTCATTGATCATCCTGATCCCGCGCCCACCCCCTTCATTGATCGCGTCCAGGACGATTCCGTTGCCGAATGTGCCCCCCGGCTCCGCCACCAACGACGCAACGTCTTGGATGAGAGCACCTTCCCCGATGACGTAGTTTGAGATCACTGAACCAATGTTTGCGATCCGGACTTGATCGCCGATGGTCGAATCTGCAATTGAAGCATTGTAGAGACCGCTTGGAAGCTCCACACCTTCCAGACTGTGGGTCCCGGCGAGATTGCCGATTTGAACGCTCCCGTAGAAGTGAACATCACGAATGCGCCCGAGATCAGCCCGACGCGTGACGGCGACGGACCGCCAATCTTCTGCTGTGCAGCCTTGCCGAACGAGCTGCGTGACCTGTGCCTTCGTTAGGTGCGTCGTTGCGAGTGCCATACGCAGATGTCTGAAAAGGCCACAAAAAAACCGGAAGTGCCCCCCGCAAACCGCACGACGACTGACTTCGAGGGACGATACCGGAGAACTGACGAGTGACTCGAACGTTCGATTTATTCTACCAAAAGAACGGCAGATTTACAAGACAAATCCGATTCTGCAGCGCACTCTTGCTGATGCAAGCTATCTGCCCGTTGCCCAGACCCAACTGACTTGCTGTCACGATCCTTGTTTCGCCTTCAAGAAATTCTGGACCATCCGCTGCGCCCGCCCCGTCAGCACGTCGTATCGCTCCTCTTCGATCGCCTTCTTGTCGAGAAGATCGCTTCCGATCCCTACCGCAACTGCGCCCGCGGCTATCCACTCCCCCACGTTCTCGATCGTCACCCCGCCTGTGGGCATCAGCCGGATGTCGGGGAAAGGCCCTCGAATGTCCCTGAAATACTTGGGTCCCAGCGACGTGGCGGGAAAGACCTTGATGATATCTGCTCCCGCACGCCACGCGGTGTGGATTTCGGTCGGCGAGAAACATCCCGGAATAACAACCCTGTCCCGCTCCGCACAAACCTTTATGATCTGAAGATCCAGGACCGGGCCGACGACAAACTCCGCTCCCGCATCGATCACGGCATTTGCCGTGTCTCTATCGACGACAGTCCCAGCCCCGATATGCACGTCCCTCGGAACCGACTTTACCAGTTCACGGATGATCTCCACCGCTCCCGGCACCGTCATGGTGATCTCGATGGACCTAACGCCGCCCAACCGCACAGCCTCAATGACTTTGGCAAGCCTCCGGGTGTCCTTCATGCGGATGACTGCTACAACACCCGTCGAGGTGATATGTGACAGAATCTCGCTTCGGGTCATGGGATCATGTTATGTAGAAACAATAGTATGGTTCGTCCCGTGCCAGCCTTTCAATCAGTAGTGCCAGTTCGCGCGCGTGATAATCCCCCCACATCGACGACTCCCCAAAGGGGATCTTCTTCCCCGGCGGGACGTAGTCCCAGCCGTTCGGCCGGTGATAGACCGAGTGCAGGATCAGCCCCTGGTGTTTTGGATTGACGGAAAGGTACGGCTCGGCGAAGACACTGGCAGCGACCGTCAGGCCTGCGTGGAAGTATCTTGCGCCAGCATCCCCACTCTTTTGCCTCTTCAGATAGCCGCCGAGGCGAATGAGCCCCTGAGCCGCTATCACAGCCGCCGAACTGTCGACGGGCTCAAAGTCGTTGAACGGGTCAGCCGGACGATTGAGATAGTCTCCGAGCATCACCAAGCCGGGCGCTCCCGTGTCCCAGTACGGGATGCCATCGGTCGGCGTGTTGGCCAGATAGAAATCTGCCACCGCCCCGGCGACATTCTGAAAGGCCTCACAGATCTTCTGTTTGCCGCCATAGACGGCAAGCTCTCCTTCTGGAAGAAAGGAGAGAAACTCCAATTCCTCGGCATACCCGCAGAGGATCCAGGCCAATCCCCGTGTCCAGGTCGAAAAGGGAGAGTAGCCCTGTTGGGTGTTCGGGCATCGATAAGAGCCGTCGGTGAGATTGAAGATGGATTCGTGTGCCACCCGACCCCGAACATCGAACGCGTCACGCCCCTCACCGAAGTACACATTGAAGCGGGCAGTGGCCTCAGCATGCTGGAGCAGCCGTTGCAGCAGGCTGATCTTTCGGTCCCTCTCCCCCATCAGCACGTGGCCAAGCTGGTGAGCCACGGCGAGGACGCGCAGCGTCCGGATGGTGTCGGCAAAGAGTGAATGGGGGCCATTGAACGAATAGATGTAGCCCTGATCATTCCCCAGATCTGTCCAACGGGAGGCTTGCACGGCGCCGCTTGCCTTGATCGCTAGTTCGTAGAACCGCCTCTCCCACTCATTCTCAGGGATTTTCCTTTCCCGCATCAGACGGTGCAAATTGCCGTACGTGCTGATGTTGTTGAAACCGTGATCGTGCACGCCCACGTGGCTCACTTGCACCGCCATGGAGTCAACCGTACCCGCTCGCCCCATCTCGAAAAACTGCTGATCACCGGTGGCATCGAATTGAAGGATGGCCGACCCAAATTGGAAACCTCGCGTCCACTCCGTCCAACCCCGGCACGTGTAGATGCCCCTAGCCGTGAAGACCGGGGCCCCTTGTTGAGGATCCCATTGCTTCTGCAGCTCGATGATCTTCTGAGCCGACAGATCAAACAGACGGGCGATCTTCGGCAGGAGACTCTTGGGTTCTATGTGAGTGTTGATCTGAAGCATGCCGCCTCACAACCTCGGGATGTGGAGCCCACCGTCGACGTAGATGACCTCACCGGTCGAAAATGGAAAGTGTCCCGCAAGGATCGAGCTCGCCGCGCGACCGACGTCATCCGCAGTACCCCAGCGCGCGATCGGGACAAGTCCTTCGGAGAGCTGCTTGTCGTACTTCTCTTTCGCCGCGCTCGTCATATCCGTTGCCATGATGCCCGGACGAAGCTCGAAGACCTGGATTCCGTGATCCGCCAGGCGCACAGCCCAGAGCTTGCTGGCCATGGAGAGGCCGGCCTTGGAGATGCAGTACTCCCCGCGATTGAGCGAGGCGTGTTCGGCAGAAATCGATGAGATAAAAATGATTTTGAAGCCACCGGACAGCGCCGGGTGGGGCTTCTCGCTCAACCAGTAATTCGCGACGCCCTGCGTCAGGAAGAAGGTCCCTTGTAGATTCACCCGCGTCACCTCGGCGAACGATTCTTCGGTCGTCTCCGTAATATCTCTCCTCACACGAGGACCCATACCGGCGTTGTTCACCAGAGCATCGAGGCGGCCGAATTCCTTCAGTGATTCTCTCAGGAGTTTCGCGCGGTCCTTCCTGGAACCTATGTCAGCTTGAAGAGTGGCGAACCGCTGCCCGGCGTGCACCAAGTTCTTCAGACAGAGCTTTTCCGTCTCCTTCGCAGCCCTGCGATTGGCCACGTAGTTGATAATGACGGAGCATCCGATCTTCGCAGCGTGCTGGGCTATTCCGCGGCCAAGTCCTCGGCTTGCGCCGGTAACAAGGACAACAGGATTATCTGAGGCCATTCGTTCGATGGGAGGAATGATCAGCAGTGAATGGTCATTTGTCGATAAGCTCGATGTATGGTACAACTCGATAATTGTCAATCCCTATGTACAAAATAGCAACAACACTCCTTTGATCAAAACTCTTTGCATGAAACCGACCTGGCTGCACTTCGGCCGGAGGCCCGAGCGCCTGATGTTCAGAGCCTCAGCGGAAGTACCTTTCAGCCTCATCGTCCGGCGAAAATTCCGCCCGAAGACTGCGTATGTGTGGTTGACCGAAGACTTGGCTGCGATGTTGAAATGAGGTCTTCCTGGCTTCCTCCTCACATTTCCTCAGCAGACTTTGAAATTCTCACCAACACCACTCCGTGTCGAAGCACCGGGGCCTTGAACTCCTTGTCGTACGTCCCCAGGTTCTTCTGGCGCCACAGATCGCGAACGACGTGCTTCCCCTGAATCCCGAGGTCGGCCCATTTGAGAGTTATTTCAGACCTCCAGACGCCACGGTTGAATAATCCAACCGCCAGGGACCCGTCTTCCAACTGCTTTGCCCAGACCTCGAGATCGCCATCCTTGGAGAGTCTGCTTGCCTGTTTTCCGAGCGGATCCTGACTGACGTCCAAAACCTCGTCATTGGTCAGAAGGCCGAGCGTGAAGGCGTCCAACTGCGTCATATCGCATCCAATGAGGAGCGGAGACGAAAGAAGGCACCAGAGGCTGATGTGCGTGTACTGCTCGTTCGGAGAGAGCCTGGTGGGATGCAGGGCCGGTCCCCAACCGACCTTTCCCACGACAAGCATGTCGGGGTCGTTCCAGTTGCCGGGCTTCGCGTAGTTCTCGTGACCGGCCTGCGAGAATCCGATGCCTGACATGCTCTCCCACGTGTCGGTGATGTCGCCCGTTGTTCGCCAGCTGTTCCCACCAACCTCTCCACCCCACTCCCACACATCCCCCATGCCGTACTGGCAGAGGCTGTAGACGATGTCACGCTTGACCTTATCAAGGGCAGCGCGCATAACAAGATACGGCTTCTTCAATTCAGGCAGACTGTGATCCGTCGCGATGCGGTCATAGGAACACCAGTCGTACTTCAAATAGTCGATCCCCCACTGGGCATACTGCTCGGCGTCCTGGCTCTCGTACTGATAGCTCGCCGTGTACCCCGCGCACGTCGTCGGCCCTGGCGAAGAGTAGATCCCCATCTTCAATCCCTTCGAGTGGACATAGTCGCTCAGGGCTTTCATATCCGGAAACTTCCTGTTCGTGTTGATCATCCCCTGAGGGTTGCGCAGCTCGCCCGCCAAAATTGGATCATCTGAATTCGGCCGGATCTCCCAGCAGTCATCGATGTTAATGTAGCTCCAGCCATGGTTAATGAGGCCGGACTTCACCATCGCGTCGGCGGCCGATCGCACCTTCTGGTCGTCGACTGCGCTCGCAAAGCAGTTCCAGCTGTTCCAGCCGAGGGGCGGGGTCAGGGCGATCTGATCACCGACGACGATCTTGAATTGGCGCGCGGCGGTTCCGAGCGAGTTCTTCGCCCCGAGAGTTACGGCGTACGTCCCACGCTCTGTGAGGCTTCCCGTAATGTGTCCTGTTGCATTATCGAGCGTCAGTCCTTTCGGGAGCCCCTCCGCCGAGAATTCCATCGGTCGGTTTCCCGTTGCAGGGATCGCAAACAAGAACGGATTGCCCGGACGGACACCGAAGACCTTGGGTCCGTTGATGCGAGGGTGAGATGATGGCGCGGGTGTAAGCACGACAGCTGCCAAATTTGCCTCGTGTGTGCGGAGATAGGCGCGACGGATTTTGCCCAGATCTCGTTCCGTCCCCACCTTCTTCGCCTCATCCCTCGCAACGTCCAAATCCTTCGGCGTGTCGAAGAAGGATGCGTTGACGTACCGCCTCGCCAGTTCTCGCAAGTCGCCCGGCTTCCAGTCATTGGCCCAGATGCTGTCCTCTTTCTCCCATTCTATCTCCTGAGATATTTTCGCACCGGGAAAGTCTCTCGCGATGAGTGCCCAGATCGTATCGACGCCGACGTCCACAAGACGGAAGTAGTAGGCGAACGCGCCCTGGTTATTGTTGATTTTCATGAGGAATTTGTTCTCACCCGCTTTGAGCGGAAGATCGACCTTCTCTTGGTCGGGAGCGCAGCCCCGGTCGGCGTTATGAGCGAGTATCTCCTTGCCGTTCAGCCAGACCTTGATCCCGTCATCGCTGCCGAGCGAGACAGAGAGAAGGGTGTCGTTCCGGGCGGTAATGGTCCGGTACAAATATGTGGCACAGTTCGCTGAATCCCCCAAGCCGATCACGGCCCCGTCCGACCATCCGGGCTCGGGGTGCCACTGCAGGGTTCCACCGGCGTACGAACGATCGAGAGCGATTTCGCTCTCCGGTGGAAAGGCCTCCGCAAACGCGGTCGATCCTGTTGCTGTGAACGGGCCGATGGCATACCATCCCCCCAGCATTCTTGCCGCGAGTTGAGGATCGTTGGCGCGCAGCGTGAGAAGGGCTTCCCTTGATGCTCGCATCGTCTCAAGCCAGGTCGACCTCTTGACGTAGTACGAAGGATCGGACGCGATAAGCGAAGCCGTGAAGGCAAGAACGATGAGCGGAAGGCAAGCGAGCTTGGTTTTCATGTTCTCATTCTCCAGCAAAATGTAAGATGAAACCGAGAATTCTTCCGATCCGGAGTCCGACGGATCGCGTGAACTGATTTTCACTTCGGCACGACATCCACAAGTCCGACGTCGATGTACTGGCCCCCCTCCGTTTGTTTGCAGTGGACGGCGATGACGTTCTTGCCCGGCTTCAGCGCTGCTCGACCCTCACTTGTCAACGGATACTCATCGTACTCAGTCGAGTAGCCACCAAATACCCCCGCAAGGATACCGTTGACATAGATCTCCGCGTCCTCGTCATGGTGAAGTCGGAACTGCAGCGATGTAAATTTCCCTTTCGGGACGGTGACCGTGGACCGCAGCCAAATATCGTTCGTCTTCCACTCCGTCCGCACGATTGCGCCTGGTGTCCCTTCGGTGCCAAAACCTCCGGGACCTGTCTTCCACGGCGAGTCGTCGAACTCAGACCTGAACCAATCGTCGCTCGGCTTCTCGAACGTGTACCGCCATTGTCGGCCGTCCCTCTCGGATGTCGGCACGACGGGTTTCAGGATTGGCGGAGGGGGCATCAAAGAGAAATCTCCCCGGTTCGCCGCCGCTGCTCGCTTCAGGTCAGGTTTGACCATCGCGCGGTCGTAGGTCAACAGACCGTTGCATTCTGTTTCGACATCCGTGACCTGCGTATAGACGGCAGCGCAGAGAGCCGCAGTGTCTTTCATCGAGTAAACCAGCTTGAGAAACCTCTCATAGCGGGTAGTCAACTGCTCCTTGGTGCTCATCCCCTGATAGCCCCAATGTTCCTTCCTCCACGTGTGACCCTCAACCGCCAGACCCAATCCACCAAATTCCCCCAGGACTGCCGCGCGCATCGGGTCTGGCCCCGGCGACTTCGGCGTCGGATAGTTGTGAATGTCTTTCACATCCCCCACTCCCATATCTGTCCAGCCGCTCGCGTTGTTCGCAAGCCGGCTCGGATCCATCCCCTTGAGCCACGCTGTAAGCCTTTCGGTGTCATACTGCCCCCACCCCTCGTTGAAGACCACCCACATGATGATCGACGGATGATTCCGGTGAGTCAGGACGAGTTGCTGGAGCTCTCGCTCAAACTGCTGCTTCGCCTCCGGCGTCTTATTGTCGCCGCTTGGCATGTCCTGCCAGATAAGCAGACCAAGCTTGTCGGCCCAATAGTACCAGCGCTCCGGTTCAACCTTCACGTGCTTTCGAGCCATGTTGAAACCGAGCTTCTTCATCACAACGAAGTCGGACTTCAGTGCTTCGTCGGACGGGGCCGCATAGAGTCCATCGGGCCAGAATCCTTGATCGAGCGGGCCGACCTGCATCAGGAACTCACCGTTCAGCAGCAGACGGTTGACCCCTTGCTTATCCTTCGCGATCTCAATCTTTCGCATGCCGAAGTAGCTTTTGACCTCGTCCAGCTTCCCGCCATCGCGCAGAAGCTCGACTCTCAGGTCGTAAAGGAAGGGCCTCGATGGTGACCAGAGCTTTATCGATCGAATGGGGATCCGGATCTCGGAACCGGCCGTTCCGGTTCCTTCGGCAACCTGCTCGCCGGCATCAAAGGCAAGAGCCCGAACGTTGAGAGGAGGTGCGCTCTCAGACGCGTTGACGGTCAATCGCAGGCACGCTGCATCGACATCCGGCGTGATGACGAGGTCCGTGATGTGATTCTCCGGCACGGGCTCAAGCCACACCGTCTGCCAGATGCCCGAACTGGGAGTGTACCAGATCCCATGCGGCTTGCGCACCTGCTTCCCCCGAGGCTGATCTCCCCCATCTGACGGGTCGAAGACTCCAACCACCAGTTCTTGAGAACCGGTTTTGACGAGCGCATCCGTTATGTCGAATGTGAAGGGATCATAGCCGCCTCGATGCTCGCCGGCAAGCGTTCCGTTCACATACACCTTCGCCTCCCAATCAACCGCACCGAAGTGAAGGATGAGCCGTTGCCCGGACCAACTCTTTGGCACTCTGAAGGTGGTTCTGTACCAGATGCGTTCGAGATCTTTCATGACACCGGAGAGGGCCGACGCGACCGGAAACGGGACAAGGATGCGACCTTTGAGCTCGCGGCCGAGAGGAGGATCCTCACCTTCTCGCGCTTCCGTGTACTGCCAGAGGCCGTTCAGATTCATCCACGCGCTTCGGACCATCTGCGGGCGAGGGTATTCGCGATGAACATTCTGAGAGGTGATCCCCTTGGCCCACTTGGTCATCAGCGGACCGGGTGCCGGCTCCCAGTGATCGGCCGCAGCTGTGCGGTCCTGCGTCGGAGCGGACAGGGTGACCGCAAGCTGAGAAAGCGTCGTGGCGACAGACACGAGAATCGCTGTGAGCATGCGTCGGTGATGGGTCATAGAACCTCTCTTCCCGCAACGCGGTGTTGGGGTGTAAGATCAGTTTCAACCGGAGCCTTCGGTGCCGCCGGAGCTTCAGAGTTGGACTCTTAGTCCGGCGAAGGCTTCCCGTCGTGCACCCGGCTGATAGGCATTGCCGCCCGGGTCGGGTTCGGTGAACGCGATGTATTCCTTATCAGTGATATTCTTGAATTGTACGCTCAGCTCGCCGCCGATGCCCCCGATGCTCCAGGCATAGAGTATCCGACCGTTCAAGAGCGCATATCCGTCGGCTGCCTCCGATTCGAGGTTCGCTCCGTCGATGTACGTTTTGCTCAGCATCTCTGTGCTCAACCCCACCGTCAACCCCGGCGCGACAGTGTACTGCAGGTCGAGAGCGAGTTGGTGCTGTGGAGAATTCGGCAGCCAGTTCCCATTCCGAATGTACTTGAGAATGGTCGGATCGTCCATCAGGATCTGGATCGGGGTGGAGTTCGTGTAGGTGAAGTGAGAATAGGTGTAGGCGAGCTGAAGTTCGACGGAGCGTACCGGAGAGTACTTCGCGTACAGCTCGAGGCCGTACCGACGACTCGACGCCGCATTCCTGTAGAACGTCTCTTGATTGCGGAGCGGATCCGTGATCCGGTACCGGTCGAAGTCATTCTCCGTCGTCAATAAGAAACCGGTGGCCTCATACTGAAACACCCTTTTAAGGACTCCACGCGATCCAACCTCGAAACTATTCGAGGTCGCGAACGTGAGGTGGGTGTTGAAGCCTCCGAAATGATCGGGATTCTGTGCGAGCTCTTCGGTCGCCGGCGGCAGGAAGCCCTGGCCCCAGCTGGCATAAAACGTTACGTCGCGAAGCGGAGAAAATGTCGCTCCGATGCGCCCCGTGGTCTTGGAAAAATCCGCGTTGCCGGAAAGGTCATGCGGGTTCTTGAGAAGGTCGGTCAGCTCGTTCCGGATGTCGTCGTACCTCAGGCACGCCATCAGTCCCCAACCTCCGCCGACGTCAAGCTTGTCGATGACAAACAAGCCGACACCGCTTTGCTTGATGCGTTCCATCGAGCGTATCGTGTCCCCTTCCACTGAATGGAGATTATCGGTGCGGCGCTCGTCGATCGTTTGCCACTGGAGGTCGGTTCCCACGCTCAGCTGATTCCTCGGAAGATCGGCCGGCTCTCCGGTTCGGAGCGTGTACTGGAACGACGTGCCAGGAGTCATAATCGTTCGGTGATTGAACGTCCTATTGTTCGCCTCGGTGAAGAGCGTCCTCTTCGCGTATCCGTTGAACTGGAGGTCCTGCGCTTCGCCAATCTTGACCAGCCCCGTCAGCCCGAGAGTCGTTCGGTTGGTCTGGAGATACTCATTGAAAGGAATCGCATCGGGATTCGCCTGCCGGTCGTTCTGCCGGAACTGGTCCAGCGTAATTCCCTCGGGATTTTCGTGATAGAAGTCCGTCCAACAAAACATAGGAGTGAGCTGGACGACATCGCTCGGAGTGTAAATGGCCTTCCCGTAAACGTTGTCACCCCAGAAGTGCGTATGGTCTCTGTAACCATCGCCCATCGTCCTGGAGGCGGAGACTCTGTAGTTTACGGCGTTGACGTTCCCCCCGAACTGGCCGAATCCCTTCCAGAAACCGTTCGAACCGAATTCACCGGATGCTTTGCCGGAGAGTGGAGAATTCGGGGCATTTTGGGTGATGAGATTGATAATCCCTCCCGATGCGCTTCCGCCGTAGAGGGACGCTGCGGGTCCCCGGAGAACCTCGATCCGGTCGACCGTATTGAAGTCGACGTCAAAGAAATCTGGAGCAAAGCCCGTGGGATCGTTGATCGGGATCCCGTCGAGCAAAATCTTGATCCCCCGAATCCCGCGTTCTGTGAGTATCCCCTGCCCCCGGATTGAGAGGTGCACGCGGCTTCCGTTCGCCTGATTGTCGACTTTGACCCCCGGGACGAGCTCCAAAGGCTCATCGATCGCGACAGACCGGGGAAGGTCACGGAGGATCTCCGGAGGGACGATGCTCGTCGAGAACGGTATTTCTTTCAGGGGCAGCGTCATCCTCGGTGCAGTGATGACGACCTCCCCGGGATAGTTGTACTCGAGCGTGTCTGTTTCTTCCTCCTGCGCTGCTGCGATTTGAACAAACGACATGGCGAGAATTGCGAGAAGGGTGCGTTTCATTGTTCTCTCTCCGAGTGAAGCAGAATTCTGATAGGTCCTGACGCTCAAGGAGCGTTCCGGGAAAATTTGAGGAGCCTGGCGATAGTGGGTGTGGCTACCCATCTCGGTATAGATCTGAGGGGGATACAGGGATCAGTATTTTCGCCTCCAGGCAGGAAGGCGAGCGCGAAGGGACTAGAATCCCTGATGTTCTGTCCGTGCGATGATCTCGTCCTGTAAAACCTTTCCCAGGTCGCAGAAGTAATCACTATATCCGGCGACGCGCACAATCAGATCCCGGTACTGTTCCGGATGCGCTTGCGCATCGCGCAGGGTTTGGGCAGTGACAACATTGAACTGGATGTGATGGCCGCCGAGCGTGAAGTACGAGCGGACCAGATGGAGCAGGCTGTCGATGCCTTTGTCGGTTTGAAGAAGCTGCGGAGTAAATTTCTGGTTGAGCAACGTTCCGCCTGTGCTCACGTGATCCAGTTTGCCGGCCGATTTCAGAACTGCGGTGGGACCGTGGCGGTCAGCCCCCTGGACGGGCGAGATACCCTCCGACAGTGGCGTCCACGCTTTTCTCCCGTCCGGCGTCGCGCCGGTCACGGAGCCAAAATAGATGTGGCACGTCGTCGGCAGAAGGTTGACCCGGTGCACACCGCCTTTGGTGTTCGGACGACCGTTGACGTCGCTGTAGAACTCCTCGAACACCGCGCGCATCAAGTCATCGACATAGTTGTCATCATTCCCATACTTCGGGGTCCTATTGAGAAGGAGCAGACGCGTTTTCTCAAACGCTTCAAAATCCGAATTCAGAACGCGCAGCAGCTCGGACATCTGCATCGTCCTCTCGTCGAACACATGGTATTTCAGAGCAGCAAGACTGTCCGTGATCGTACCGAGGCCGACCCCTTGAATGTAGCTTGTATTGTATCGGGCGCCGCCGTCGTTGTAGTCCTTCCCCTTCGCGATGCAGTCGTCGATGAGGATCGAGAGGAAGGGCACGGGCATGTACTCCGCGTACAAGCGCTCAATCACATTGTTCCCACGAATCTTGATATCGATGAAGTGCTTGAGCTGCCGCTTGAAGGCATTCAGGAGATCATCAAACGATTTGAAGTCCCGCGGATCGCCGGTCTCGACGCCGATCTTCTTACCGGTTCTTGGGTCGATGCCGTTGTGCAGTGTGACTTCAAGGACCTTCGGCAGATTGAAGTAACCGGTCAGAATATAGCTTTCCTTGCCAAACGCTCCGGTTTCGACGCACCCGCTCGTCCCGCCGTTCCGCGCGTCCTCAATCGACTTCCCCTGGCGAAGCAGTTCTTCGACGATTTCGTCCGCATTGAACACCGAGGGTTGGCCCCACCCCTTGCGGATGATCTTGCATGCGCGCTCCAGGAACTCGTCGGGGTTCTTCACACTCAGCTGGATGTTCGTGCTCGGCTGCACGAGCTGCATCTCGTCAATTACATCGAGGACCAGGTACGTCAAGTCGTTGACCCCGTCACTCCCGTCGGGGCGTAGACCGCCGCTGTTGATATTGGCAAAATCCGTGTACGTCGAGCTCTCCGCTGCCGTCACGCCGACCTTCGGGGGCGCAGGCTGGTTGTTGAACTTCACCCAGAAGCATTGTAGCAGCTCTTCCGCCTTCTGGCGATCGAATGTCCCGTCCTCGAGCCCTCGCTTGTAGAAGGGATAAAGGTGTTGGTCGAGACGGCCTGGGTTGAACGCATCCCATGGATTGAGCTCCGTGATCACGCCGAGATGGACGAACCAGTACGCCTGCAGCGCCTCCCAGAAGGTGCGGGGTGCGTGGGCGGGAACATTCCGGCAATTCGATTCAATCGCTTCGAGCTCTGAGCGCCGAACCGGATCACGCTCCTGGGCGGCCAGCTCTTGGGCCTTGTCCGCATAACGATTGGCAAGCGTGATAATGGCATCCGCACAGACGATCATCGCTCGCAGTTCTTCCTGCTTTTTGTACGCTCCCGGATCAGTTTCGTAGTCGAGGGACCCCAGATGCGATTCGATGTCACGCTTGAAGTCGAGCATCCCCTTTCGGTAGATCTTGTCGTCCAGGACGGTGTGTCCAGGGGCTCGCTGCTCCATGAACTCCGTGAAGACGCCTGCCTCATAGGCCCCTTTCCATTCGCCCGTCATCTCCTCGAAAATCTTGTCGCGCATCGACTTGCCCCTCCAGAACGGGATGAGGCTGTCCCGATGAATCGCCTTCGTCTGGTCATCGACCCGGAACCGAATCTTCTCCCGGTTGTTGAGCATCTCCAGATCTTCCATGCTGTGGCAGCAGACCTCGGGGTAGGTATAGGTCGCTTTCGGCGCGGGTCCCCGCTCCCCGACGATCAGTTCCCCTTCATTGATGCAGATCTCCTTGCCTTCCATGATTGCTTTGAAGGCAAGCGCACGTCTCATCGGCGCCGAGAGGAACCCAGCCTGCCGATAGAACTCCGTGACCAACACGGCTCGCTCGGGCGAAAGTTGTGGAACAGCCTGGATGCTTTGCTCACGCAGTTTCTTGACGCGTTCGTTCATCTTCAATCCTCAGATAGAAACGACTGGAACATGATTCCTCAGCTCGCGGGCAATCTCATCGAGATGCTCCGCTGACGGGACCGGCACCTGCTCGAGCTGGTATTCTTCACCGAGCCGATGATACTTCTCGATGCCTGTCTTGTGATAGGATAGCAAATGAACTTCGCTAATATTCCCGAGGGAAGCAACGAATCGACCCGTCTGCCGGATGTTCTCGGGGTCGTCGTTGATGCCGGGGATGATGGGAATGCGGACGACGACCTTTTTCTGCCACTCGGCGAGGCGTCGGAGGTTTTCGAGGATGAGGTGATTCGAAACACCGGTGTAGGCCCGATGCTTCTGATCATCAAGCGTCTTCAGATCGTAGAGAAAGAGATCCACCGATCGGCTCACCCGCTCAAGAATGGAAGGCGAGGTGTACCCCGTAGTGTCGACGACACGGTGGATGTTCTTCCGGCCGCATTCTTCCAGAAGCTCGACGAGGAACTCGTGCTGCAGCAGCGGTTCGCCGCCGGAGAACGTGACACCACCACTCGATTCATCGAAGAACACCACATCCTTCTCGATCTCTTCCATAACCTCAGCCGTCGTCATCTCTTTGCCGACGATCTCACGAGCCTCTGCATAGCAGAGCTCGACGCAGGTGCCGCACGCCAGACAGACCTCCCTGAGAGTGACGAACTTCCCGTCCTCACTGATGATAGCATTGTTCTTGCAGAGCTTCATGCAGTCGCCGCAGCGCAGGCAGCGATTCTCGTGCAGGACGAGTTCCTTCTTGGGAGAAATCGATTCCGGGTTGTGGCACCACTTGCACCGGAGCGGGCAGCCCTTCAGGAAGACGGTCGTTCGAATGCCCGGTCCATCGTCCACGGAATACCGCTGAATATTGAAAACCATCCCCGTCATCGTCAGTGCATCGTATCGTTTGACCACTCGTAGCGAGGGACAGGCCTCTGAACTCGCCTTCGATCTAATTTACGGCAATTTTTCTTTCCGCTCAACCGCAAGAAACACGCTTCCACAACGTTGAAAATGGAGATCGACATAACTTCCGGATCAGCTAAAGCTCCCTACTCCACCTTCCACTCAAAGAGACCGGTTGAGTAGTCCGCATTGAGTTGTATTTCAAGACGCAGTCCATCGGTCGTGACAGTCGAGAAGGTCGTCTTGTTGTAGCGGTCTTTTTCCACTCCGTACGTCCCGGCATCCTTCACAGACTTCCATTGATCGCCATCCCGATACAACACTCGCCACGACACCGGGACCCGGCACTCGCCCACCCCCGTATCGTCAAACCAGTAGACCTCGACGCTGGAGACGGTCTCCGGTTTCTTGAAGTCATACTGCACCCATTCTTGCGTTCCTTTGCGCGGCCACCAGTGAAAGAAAGGAATAGAGTGATCGATCGAACCCTGAGGCTCGAGCTGATCGTTGACGGCGTCGGCTCGACGCGTTCCGGAAACGGAAACCTTGCTCGTGAAGGCAATCGTCGGTGCCGGTGACGGACGCGCTGACGCCTCCACGCGCGCGGGCCAGACACTCATCTGAGTCAGACCACGGTGCGCCCACGCATGGTATGGGATCGCGGTAAATTCCTGCTCTTGACCTGTTGCAACCCTTCCGTCCAGAGTTCGCTGCGTCGGAATTCCACTAGCATGGATTACCTGGACGCCATTGAGGAGGTCCGGCCGGAACTCCGTCCGCAAGGGGACATTGTCACGGAGCACCAGGTTGAGCACGTTGCCATCCTTGGTGTCCATGCCTTCCGCGCAGAAGACGACGGGACCGCGCTCCAGAGCTACCCTGCCCCGGTCATCCCGAAGCTTATCGTTTGCCAGGACGCGCCTGATAGGCATTGGAAAATCGATGTCGATCACGTCCCCCTTCCTCCACACGCGCTGCAGCAGCGCGAAGCCCTTCTCTTGAGTGAACGTGCATAGCTCGCCGTTCACCCTGATGATCACTTTCCCATCGTTCTTGTCGAGATAGCGGTATAAGTCGCTCGGGACAGGGCGGTCCTGAGCCCAGCCGGGGATTCGGACCTTCACGGAAAACTCTCCGGTCGTTTCCGGGTCCAGGGTGATTCTCACGGTGCCATCCCAAGGATATCGCGTTTCCTGCCTGATGCCGACGGTCCCCGTCTTCAACGCGACGCTCGCTTCGCTGCCGATAAACAAATTTACGTAGAGATCGCTCCCGTCCTGAGCGTAAACATATCCGGCAATAGAGGGGACAAACCGTGCGACGTTCGGCGGACAGCAGGCGCACTCGAACCAGGGAGAACGCTCGGCGCCGCGGAACGACTCGAGCGGATTTGGATAGAAGAACTTGTCTCCGGTCATCGAGACGCCCGAGAGGAATCCATTGTAGATAACCCGCTCGAGAACATCGAGGTACTTCGCGTCCCCATGGTAGAGAAACATGCGCTCGTTCCACAGGGCGTTCGCAATTGCGGCGCAGGTCTCGCAGTAGGCGCTGAGGTTCGGCAGCACGTATGGGTGACTAAAGCCTTCGTTTCCGCCGGTCGCCCCGATGCCTCCGGTGATGTACATCTTTGTTCCGACGACGTCGTCCCAGATCCGATCGAGCGATTTCACATACGAGCCGTCGCCTGTGAGGGCCGCGACGTCGAGCATGCCGGAGTACATATAGGCAGCGCGCACGGCGTGCCCCACCGCCTCCTCCTGGTCGCGCACCGGCTTATGGTCCTGAGCATAATCTCCCATCAGCTCGTGGCCCTGTGCATTCCCCCTCTCATCGAGATAGAATTTGGCAAGCTTCAGGTATTTTTCGTTGCCAGTCACCCGGTAGAGCTTGCACAAGCCGATCTCGATTTCCTGATGACCGGGGACCTCACCACGTTTCCCGGGTCCGAAGGTGTCGCAGAGAAGATCGGCGTTCTTCAGCGCGACTTCGAGAAGCGACCGCTTTCCAGTCGCAAGATAATGTGCGACCGCAGCCTCATAGAGATGGCCGGCGTTGTAGAGCTCATGGCTGCCGTCCTTGATGCCTACCCAGCGCTCCTTCCCTCCAGGCGGTTGATAATCATCTCGAATGAGCCGGCGCGGCGTGTAGAGATATCCATCGGTCTCCTGCGCTGCGGCGATTTTCGCAATCACGCCGTCGAGATACCTGCCCAATTCCGCATCGGGATGTCCGGCAAGGGAGTACGAGGCTCCTTCGATCACCTTGAAGACATCCGAGTCGTTGAATTGCAGACCGCGGAACTTCCCTTCCTTCAGGCCGGCGGCGATCGCGAAGTTGTCGATCCTGCCGGTCTCCTCGCACTCCTTGAAGTCGTGCGGTATGGTCACCGTGCGGTTGGTTTCCAGTCGAGGGGACCAGAAGCCATCTTCGATTTTCACTTTGTCGAACGGCACAGCCTTGATGGGGTAGTCGTTCTTTCCACCTGCCGGCTGCGCCAGTGAAACACTGGCACCGATGAGGATTGCCATGAGCAGCCTTCCTTGATATGTCATCAGCTTCATACCTCCGGATAGTTCATACTATGGCTTTTGATCCCTCTCGTCGACAACTCATATATTGATCATGACCTTCACGACCCGATCTCGATACTCGGAGTTGAGGGCAAATGCGTCCGGCGTCCTCACCAGCGGGAATCGGTGGCTGATCAAAGCCTTCACGTCGATCTGCCCTTGTTCGACAAGCTGAATCGCACGCTGATAGGTGTGCTTCATTCGCCGGGAGAGGAGGATCGTCAAACCTTTTCGCCTTGCGGTCGAATGCTTGAGGGTGAGCTCATCGTCACGGGGAATACCGACCAGGACCAGACGGCCGCCAGGCCGAGCCAACTCCGCGCCCAGTTGCACCGACTGATCTGCCCACGCCGCCTCAAACACCACATCAACGCCCCGGCCCTTCGTGGCAGACCTGACGCGCTCGAGCGGATCTCCAAGAGAAGGATCGACCACCGTGCCGCCGAACTTCTGCGCAAGAGAAAGACGCCAGGGAAGCGGCTCAACGACGAAGACGGGGTTCAATCCGGCAAGCCTCGCCACCCGGACGATGAGCAGGCCGATAGGTCCCGCCCCAATAACTACTGCCGACTCTCCAACGCGCGGCCTCGCCAGGTCCACCGCGTGGAGAGCAACTCCCAAAGGCTCGAGAAGGGCCCCACCTTCGTGGTCGATGCCCTTCGGCAACGGGAAACAGCAGCTCGCTGGCATGACGATCTTCTCACAGAAACATCCATTGTCCGGATAGAGCCCGCAGAAACGGAGGTGGGGACAGAGATTCGGATGTCCCCTCCTGCAAAGCTCGCAGACGCCGCAAGGCTGCGCGGGATCAACGGCCACGCGCATTCCTGGTTCCAGTAAGGGCAAGTGCTCTCCTGAGCCATCTTCACCGACCGCTTCGATCGTGCCTGCGAACTCGTGCCCGAGAACCAGCGGGCCCCCTAGCTTCCTATCACCGTTTCTTGCCTCCAGGTACGCGTGCAGGTCGCTGCCACAGATACCCGCAGCGTGCACGCGCACAAGCACTTCTCCCCTTCCCGGTGGTGCAGGTTCCGCCAACGTCTCAGTTCTCAAGTCTCTCGGACCGTGGAGGCGAACTCCGATCATCGTATCAACGTCGACAAGGGCGTTCGGAAGAATAGAGAGCTTGAACTACAATAGGCTTTCACCGTCATACAGTACTCCTGCCGGACGATTGAAAGAGATGTCTTTGACGCCCAGCAATTGGACCGCATCCCACAATGCTCTGCCCGAATGGGCGAAGGCGACGGCAGTGTGGTGAGGAAATCTTTTCTGAATCAGCACGTGTCGATAGAACCTTGCCATCTCGCGCACGGCGAAAACCGCGATGCATCCGAAGGATTTCGGATCGATATTGAGGATCTCGCCGTCAGCGACGTACGCCTTGAGCTCCGACTCCGGCGTCGATTGGAGCCGGAACATCGTCATCTCACCAGGCCGGATCTGACCTTCGAGCGTGCCGCGCGTGATGTGAGGCTCCTTCCCGGGCTCCATCAGCCGGTGCATGATCAGCTGGTACTTCATCGAAAAAGTCGCCATGCACGCCGATGAAGTGTTGCCGCAGTGGAACCCCATGAACAGATCGTCCTTGGCATACTCCCCCACCGTACCCCGTGCCTCTCGGTACATATCCTCCGGCACCGTGTTGTTGATGTCGAGGATAGCTGCGGGCGTGTCCGTTGCGCACGTGGCGACATATTCGCTCAGCGCGCCGTAGATATCGGACTCGCACGAGATCGGGATGCCATGGGTAGCGAGGCGGGAATTGATGAAGCACGGAACAAAACCGAAGTATTTTTCGAACGACGGCCAACATTTGTTGGCGAATACCGCATACTGGGAAGCCCCGAGGTTCTTTTCCATAAAATCGAGGAGTGAGATCTCGAACTGCGCCAGCGGCTCCAGGAGATCGGGGTACGTGTTCCCCTTGCCAAGCTCCTTGGCCATATCGGAAGCAATGGGCTTGATCCGGGAGTCACCTTTCTTTGACAGGTAGACGTCGTACATGTCGAGCTCGCTGTTCTCCATGATCTCGACTCCGATATCGAACAGGGGCTTGATCGGAGCGTGACACGTGAGGAAATCATAGGGCCGGGGACCGAAGGAGAAGATCTTGAGCTGCTTGAGCCCGAGGATGACTCGCGAGACCGGGAGGAAGTCTCGGATCATCCCGGCCACCTCGGCAGCTGACCCCACAGGGCTCCGGGGGATGTGAACGTTCAGATTCCTCAGGCCGACATTGTAGGAGGCGCTGAGGAGCCCACAATAGGCGTCGCCTCTCCCGTCGAACAGGTCCTTCCCTGTTTCTTCGGTAGCGGCCGCGAGCATGACCGGGCCGGCGAACTTCTGCGCGAGCATCGTCGTCGGTCCTTCGGGGCCAAAATTGCCGAGGTACAAGACAAGAGCGTTGATCTTCTTCTCCCGGATTTCATTCAAGGCCTTGACGACATCACTCTCATTCTCAACGATCGTTTCCAACTCCACCACCGGGATCTTCCTCGCCTTACACTCCTCCATGACCTTCACTCTCCGTTTCCTCGAGAGCTCAATCGGGAAACAATCTCTGCTGACCGCGACGATTCCTGTCACGACGTTCGGTATGTTCTTCATAGATCTCGTCCTTTCGTGATCACTATTCATCCTGCCCGTAGTACGCATCAGGGCCGTGTTTTCGCGAGTGGTGTCGTTCGATCAGCGTGCTTTTCAGGCGTGGCGTCTTGGAGTTGATCTCTAGCGTCAGCGACGCCATCGTTGCGATCTCTTCCAACATCAGGCTGTTGTAGACTGCCTTCTCCGGCGTCTCCCCCCATGTAAACGGCCCGTGGCACGCGACGAGGACCATCGGGATATCCTTGTACGACAATTGGTCGAACACCTTCACGATCTGCCGGCCGGTCTCCTCTTCGTAGTCGCCGTTGATCATTTCATCGGTCATCACTTCTGTACATGGAATGTCGGCAGCAACGAGATCCGCATGAGTCGTCCCCATGATCGGTATGGGTTTCATCGCCTGAGCCCAAGCGACGGCGTAGGTGGAGTGCGTGTGAACGATACCCCCGATGTCCGGAAAACTTCGGTACAGAAGCGTGTGGGTCTTTGTGTCAGATGAAGGGCGCAGGCTGCCGTCGACGACGTTGTTCTGAAGATCGACAACAACGATATCATCAACCTTCAGATCGTCATAGAGCACCCCGCTCGGCTTGATGGCGACGATCCCCTGCGGCCGATCAATCGCGCTCACGTTTCCGAACGTGTGCACCACCAAACCAACACGGGGCAGTTCCTTGTTGCACCGCCAGACTCGCTCTTTCAGATCTTGAATGGAGCTCATGAGGTCCTCCCCATATTCAAGATTTCGTTTTCAACAAACTCGCCCAGCTTCAGATATCGCTCGTAGAGAACCTTGTACTTCGCGGCGTTCGCCATCTGCGGTCGATATTCGACCTCGATGCCGCTTCCCATCGACTTCTTCGCGTCCTCGACCGTCCGGTAGAGGCCAGCAACAGTAGCGGCGAACATGGCGGCGCCCAGTGCGCACGTTTGTTCGGATCGTGGGACCTTGATCGGCAGGCTGAGAACATCCGCAACGATCTGCATAATGAACGGGGATTTCTTCGCCACGCCCCCGAGGGCGATGACACCGTCAATACGAACACCCTCAGAGCGGAACCGCTCGACGATCTTCCTGGCGCCGAACGCTGTCCCTTCGACGAGCGCACGGAATATGCGCGGCGCATCACTGCCCAGCGTCAACCCGCTGATCGCTCCCTTCAGGAGCTGGTTCGCGTCCGGGGTCCTTCTTCCGTTCATCCAATCCAGAGCAAGAATCCCGGATTCATCGATCGGGACCTTCGCCGCTTCCTCCGACAGCTCCACAATGAGGTTCTCGGTAACTTGCTCAGTGATCTTTTCCTTCACCTGTGGATCGATGAGGTTGCTGCGAGCGACGATGTGTTCCACCGGCCAGATCAGAACATCGCGAAACCAGGCGTACACGTCACCGAACGCAGACTGGCCCGCCTCAAGCCCGATCATCCCCGGGATGATGGAGCCGTCAACCTGGCCGCAGATCCCTTTGACGAGATGATCGCTCAGGTCCTTCCGGGGCGCGACCATCATATCGCACGTGGAGGTACCCATGATCTTGGTCATGACGTACGGTGTGATCTCCCCGCCAACGGCGCCCATATGAGCGTCAAATGCCCCAACTCCCACATTGACAGAGGTGCCGAGTCCGAGACGTCCAGCCCACTCCGCCGACAACGTGCCGACGGCAACATCGCTCGTGTAGGTCTGCTCGTACAAACGTCCCCTCAGTCCGTTGAGCAGCGGATCGAGCTTCGCGAGAAATTCGTCCGAAGGGAGTCCGCCGAATGACGCGTGCCACATTGCTTTGTGTCCCGCGGCGCATCGACTGCGCTTGAGCTTGCGTGGATCGGTATTCCCCGTCAAAAGCGCCGGGAGCCAGTCACAATGCTCCACCCAAGAGTACGCAGCCCTCCGCACCGCTGGATCCGCACGAAGAACATGGAGGACCTTCGCCCAGAACCATTCCGACGAGTAGACACCCCCTTCGAACTGCGTGTAGTCAATCCCTCCCCAGGATTTGGCGAGAGCATTGATCTCTCCGGCTTCCCGTACGGCCGTGTGATCCTTCCAGAGCACGAACATCGCATTCGCGTTCTCCCTGAACTGCGAAAGCAACGCCAAGGGTGTTCCACGTTCGTCCACTGCAACCGGCGTCGATCCGGTCGTATCGACAGAGACGGCGCGGACGTTGGCCGATGTGCCGGCGGGGGCTTCCTGCAGCGCCTTCTTGATCGTGTACTCAAGGCCCTCGATGTGATCGAGCGGATGCTGGCGAAACTGATTGTTCAAGGCGTCGCAATACTTGCCCTCTTTCCACCGAGGAAAGTTGAAGACCGCGCTTGCTACTTCTGCTCCATCCTCAGCGTTGACAACGACCGATCGCACCGAGTCCGTTCCGAAGTCGACGCCGATGACATAGTTGTCGGTTTTCATACGTGCTCGCTCAACTAGTCCTGATAGTACTTGAGATTGTCCTGCGTTAGAATGTCGATCGGTACCATGATCTTTTCTTCAACGTCCTCGCGCAGCACCACCCGCTCATACAAACAGTACATCCCCTCGTATCCCTGCATCGCCGGCCGTTGACTGATCAGGAGGTCGATGAGGCCGGACTCCAGATACTTCAGGTTCTTCCCGACAAGATCGTAGCCGATGAGGAAGATATTCTCCCGACCGGGGTGGGATTTCAAGTGACGATCAAAGGGATGTGTCCAGGCGTTTGTTACGAAAATCCCTTGGAGATCATTGTTGTCGCGGAGGATCTCGGCCGAAGCGCGACGGAAAGCGTTTTCCCCGCCGTGGCTATCTGCCTCGTAGAGCCGAGCCCTGACTTGAGAGATTCCATTCAGACCGGACTGAAACCCTCTGATCCGCTCGATGATGTGGAAGTCGTCCGGAACGACCTTGATGATGGCGACGCTCCCCTCCTGTCGTATCAAGTTCTTCATCAGATGAGCTGCCAGCAAGCCGCTCTGGTACGGGTCCTGGCCGATAAACGAAAGACACTTTGCCGTGGGAACCGTCGAATCGAAGAACACGTACGGGACGTCTTCAGGGACGGTTGGAATGAGCCTCTCCGCCACATGCGTCAAGACCGGCGCAATGAGCATCCCATCGAGCTTTTCTTTCAGCGCCCTCCGGAACGATCCTTCGAATGATCGCACCGAGTAACGATCGAAATGAAAATACTGCACGCGCACCTTGTGGGGTTGCAGCTCGCGCCCTGCCCGATCGATCCCATTCGCCAGCCCACTCCAGTAGCCGTTGTCCTGCGCGAGCTTTGGCATCAAGGCGCCGAAGCGAAATTCCTTTCCGAGGGAGAGATTGCGCGCGTAGATGTTCGGTCGATAACCAAAGTCGGAAATGATCTTCTGCACCTTGGCTCTCGTCTCCTCCGAGACCCGCCCCCGGTTGTGCAGCACCCGGTCCACTGTGCCGATGGGGATACACGCGCTCTGGTTGCTATGTCCTTGATTGAAACCATCGCGTTCGTGCAGGAAATCGAAGGGTCAGCCGCTGGTATCGCGGCCACCACCCGACATCAAGAATGCGTGAACGTACACGCAAATGCAAGCACTTTGACGCCAGGCTGGGCCAGTTTACGAAGATTCTTTTCTCACTTTTGCCAAAGGAAAACACGGTGCGTAGGTCACGATGAGCTGAGCAGGTCACCCATCTGTCGCTACTGAACGATCCTCACATCAAGCACGGCCCCCGCGATCGCCTCCGGCAGGGCTTGAAACATGATCGAAACGCGCTCCTTCCCGCGGGTGAGTTTTTCCGGCAGAGGATACTCGACGTCAGAAGTTTCCGTCGGGTGGTACTGCAGGCTCTCTGTCGCGATCTTCTCGCCGTCCACCAAGATGTCGAAGCTGTGCCTGCGGCCTCCGCTTCCCCGATATGTACAAACGAGTGTCATCAGCTTATCACCGGCTATCTTCAGGTCATAGCTGAACCACCCATTGCGAGCAGCACGCCATTTCCTCCCCTCGGAATATCCTTCGATCGCTGCTTGGCTTTGAAGATTATGGGAACGTTCACTGAGAGAGTCGCTGACGTCAACGGCGTCCACTGTGCGAGCCTCAATCCCTTTCCAGCGCGCTTCTGCCGCCGCGATCTCAGCTTTCCCTTTCTCCCAGCCCTCGGCGGAGTAGACTTTCCAGTAGACGGTGTAACGATCCTCAAAGAGACGATAGAACGGGACAAGTGAAGCGTCCCGCGGCCGGCCGATCCCCTCTGTTTTGAAGTTCAGCGGCGCGCCGGGTTCCGCTTTCACGCGCTCCAACACACTTTTCAGATCGCACACGAAGGCAGGTACCTCCATCGGCTTGAGCCTGCCCAGCTGGGGTGCGCTCGGCCCGTATTGCCTGACCGCCTCCATGCCCTCGCGGCCCAGATCGCCGGCAAGCACAATTGGTCCGCATAACAGAGCGATCACCGTTGAATCATCCGGCATCGATTCTATCCGCAGACTCATCGGCAAGCGAACCTGCACGGCATCCCCGTCCCTCCATTCGCGCTCCACGCTCACGTATGAGCCAGGCGTGGCGTGAACGGGTTCCTGCCTGCCGTTGATCGTCAGTTCCATCCCTGATTGCGCCCATGAGGGGTACCGAATCTTCAACGCGCCCCGCACCGGTTCTTCGCACCGCAGCGTCAGCCGCGTCACGTCCTCCTCGGGAAATCGAGTCTCCTGGCGCACGACCAATCCTCTCTCTTTCCAATTCAACTCCGAAGCGATGAAGAGATTGACGTACAGAGACTGGTCGTCGTGGTAGTAGATCGTCTCGCCGTACTTGGCGTGATTCTCCATGCCCGTTCCCACACAGCACCAGAACGATTCATCGGGAGTCGAAAATGTCTTGAAGGCACCAGGCTGGAGAGGCACGTAGTAGGTCATCATCCCTGTTGCTGGGTCCTGCGACGCAAGGATCTGATTGTACAATCCGCGCTCGTAGAAATCCATCGCTTCTGCGGAGAGCGTCAACGCGAAGATGTGTCGCGTCAGCTTGAGCATATTGTAAGTATTGCAGGTCTCCGTGCTCGATGGTCCGAGATGCTTGGAAAAATCCTTGATGGGAAAGAACGCTTCGTTGTCGCTGTTGCCTCCGATGACGTATGATCGATGAAGCGCCACGCGCTGCCAGAAGAAGTCCGCAATCTTTCTATAGCGTTCGTCACCCGTCAGCTCGTATTCGCGTGCGGCGCCGATCACCTTGGGAAATTGCGTGTTTGCATGGAGACCATCGAGCGAATCCTCGCCGCGAGCGAGGGGATCGAAGAGCGCGTTCTGGTCAAATTTGTGCGCCACCCGGAGATACTCAGCATCGCCGGTAACAGCGTAGAGGTTTGCCAGAACTTCGTTCATGCCGCCGAACTCTGTCCCGAGCGCGCGCTGCTGCTGCGTCTCCGTCAAACGGTCAACGCGAAACTTGACCCAATCGGCCATTTTCTGAACGACGTCAAGTGCCTGCTGGCTCCCGCACAGGAGGTGAACATCGAGGAGCCCGGCCATGATCTTGTGGATCGTGTAGTACGGAGCCCACACTCGCTGGCGGGCGTCAACCCTGTCGAAGAGTTCCTCTGGAAACGCCGATAGGTAGCCCGGATGAAAGCCGCGCGACGGCATCGCCTGCTGTATCTTCGCCAACTCGTCGACAATCGCATCGGCCCTCGCTTTGAACCTCTCATCACCGGTGCTCGCGTACATCAGCGCACAGGCCGACAGATAGTGACCCATGCTGTGCCCGCGCAGCTCAACGTCCGGAGCTTCCCATCCTCCCAGCGGTTTGGCTGACGATGGCAGGCCGGCCGTAACGCGAAACATGTGCAGAAGCCGGTCCGGATCGAGGCTGAGCAGGTATCTCTGGTCACGGAGCATGGCATCACGGAACGGGCCATCCAGCAGTCGAACTTCCTCGAGAGCAAATGGATATGCCTTGAGCGAGACCTTGTTGCGGAGCGCCATTTTGGCGACCTCCTGTCCCAAAACACTTGATGTCGGTGTCATCTGGCTGAGAGCAGCGAGGACAAGCAGTGAAATCGTGACCCTTTTCATATCCCTTCTCCTTCTGTCGGAATGCCAGCGGGCAGAGACTGTTGCGTGCACCGTCCATGAACACAGGCGATTCCACTTGTCGGACAAGCGGCGCCAGCCCTCCCTCTCCTACTGCGCTGCGGGGTTTTGATACCCTTTCGAGAACTTCGTCCAGAGATAGTATGCAGGAATCCCGATCAGGACGATGCCGAGGCCCGGCCACGTGTAGAGCGGCTTGAAAACCAGCAGGTCCACGCAAATGGCGGCAGCAAGCAGAACATAGAGCCCCGGGAGCACCGGGTAGCCGAAAGCTTTGTACGGACGGTCGGCATCCGGACGCTTCTTTCTCAGAATGAAAAGACCAATGATAGTGAGGACGTAGAACACCAGCACCGCAAAAATAACGTAGTCGAGGAGATCGCTGTAGGTCCCAGAAAAACAGAGGACGATCGACCAGGCAGCCTGGATCACGAGGGCATAGCCGGGCACAGCATTCGCATTCAGCTCGCCCGCGCGCCGAAAGAACAAGCCATCCTTCGCCATCGCGTAGTACAGGCGGGCTCCGGCAAGAATCAAACCGTTCGTGCACCCAAACGTTGAGACCATGATAAGACACGCCATGACGACCGTGGCAACTTCTCCGAAAATCATTGAGGCGGCAGCCGTGCCGACGCGATCCGAGGCTGCGAATTGAATCCCGCGCCCCACAGCATCCGCCGCGTCAGGGCTTCCAACGACCGGAAGCAGGAGGATGTAGGAGACGTTCGTAAGGATGTACAGGACCGTAACCAGGGCAACTCCTATCGCCAGGCTTCGGGGCAGCGTCTTCTTCGGGTCCTTCACTTCGACAGCGGCCATCGTCACATCGTGCCACGAGTCGGCAGCGAAGAGCGATCCGACCATCGCGGCGCCCATCGCGGCGAGGATCTTCCACCCGGAGAGAGACTCAATGGAAAGGATCTTGTCGTCCTCGATGTGCGTCCACGTGGCCGCCCAGAAGTTCGAAAGATTCGCAGCAATCGCCTCATGGTTCCTGACGACGAACAAGCCCAGAAAGATGATTCCGATGAGGGCCGCGGTCTTGGTCAGCGTGAAGACATTTTGCACGATCTTCCCCTCCCGCAAACCCTTCAGGTTGATTCCCGTCAACACGGCGATGCAAGCGACGGCGGTCAGTTGGGCCATCGTGATCTTCAAACCAGCAAGATGGAACAGGACGTTTTCCTCGCTCACCCACGGCACGAGCACGCCTGTGAACTTCGCGAACGCCACCGCGACCGCTGCGATCGTCCCCGTCTGAATCACCATGAAGAACGTCCAGCCGTACAGGAATCCGACGAGAGGGTTGTACGCCTCCCGGAGGTAAACGTATTGCCCTCCCGCCTGAGGCATCATGACGGCGAGCTCACCATAGCTGAGCGCCGCGATCATCGTCAGCACACCCGTCACGAGCCACACAAGCAGCAGGAGGCCGGCAGAGCCGACGGTTCTCGCGATGTCGGCGCTGACGATGAAGATCCCGGACCCGATCATGATGCCGACGACGATCATGACAGAGTCCAGCAAACCAAGGCCACGTTTGAATTCACGTTCTTGCGTCGGATGTTCCATCATTTGATACTCCCTCGATCTCGTAGTGGTTGGGTCGCTTCCTTTCTATCTGCGCGACAAAAGAATACGGATATCTTCATCGTGCTTCTGATGCATCAACGGGACATCAATGCCTCAACCTCGGCGATCGTCTTCGGTATCTTCTTGCCGAGCACTCGATTTCCCTTTTGGAGCACCAGCACGTCATCCTCGACCCTCATACCTCCGAAGCGTTCGTAGTTCGCAACGGCGTCGTAATTGACAAACTGAGCGAACTTCTTCTCCGCCTTCCAGGCGTGGATCAGTTCAGGAATGAAATAGATCCCCGGCTCGACGGTCAGGACATACCCCGGCTGCAGCGGTTTGGCGAGACGGAGATAGCACAAGCCGAATTGGCTGCTCCGTTTCGTCTGGCTGTCGTACCCGACGTACTCCTCGCCGAGATCTTCCATGTCGTGCACATCGAGCCCCATCATGTGTCCGAGCCCGCACTGGAAGAAAAGAGCATGAGCTCCCGCCTGTACGGCCTCATCCATGTCCCCCCTCATCAATCCAAGTTCCTTCAGTCCTTCCGCCAGAGCTTTTCCCGCGGCCAGATGCACCTCCTTGAATTTCACCCCGGGCGAGACCATGCCGATGGCCTGGCGCTGTGCATCCAGGACGATCTGATAGATCTCCTTCTGCTTCGCCGTGAACTTGCCGCTCACGGGGAACGTCCTCGTGATATCACCCGCGTAGTGGAGCGGTGACTCCGCTCCTGAGTCGTTCACGACGATATTCCCAGCTTTCATCTTATTGCCGTGATAGTGGTTGTGCAGCGTTTCTCCGTGAATGGAGAAAATGATCGGGAACGAGAGGCTTCCTCCCATCGAAACGGCGATCCCCTCCATCGCACCGGCGACTTCCCGCTCGTACATTCCGGGCTTCGACATCCTCATCGCGGTCATTTGCATGCGGCGCGTGATGGCGATCGCGAGCTCGATCTGCTCGATCTCCTCCTGCGCTTTGAGGGAGCGCTGGTCGACGACGGCCCGAATGAAATCTTTCGACGCGCGTTCACTGACCAGGCGCGGGTGAATTCCCAAGAGTCGCTCGATCTTCAATACGTTCTCGGGCCGGTACGGCCGCAAGTAATGGATGTTTTTCCCCTGCCGCACGGCCGACGAGACGACTTCCTCCAGCTTACTGAGCGGCATGGCTTCAGAGACGCCGACGTTCTCGCTCTTCTCCTTGATGGGGGTCTGCGGTCCCGTCCAGACGATCTCGTCAACCGTAGGATCGTTGCCGAAGATGATCTCCTTCCGGCCTTCGAGATCGATCGCAGCGGCAAGCGATGGATCGTCAAGGCCCCAGTAGTAGAGAAACGTGCTATCCTGCCGGAAGGAGTACGTATTGGCGGGATAGTTCATGGGGCTCTCTTCGTTGCCGAGGAAGAGCAGAAGCCCCGATCCGATCTTCTTCTTTAGAGCATTTCTCCGTTGGACATAGATCTTGGTCGCGAACATGGCTGTCTCCTTTTCATACGATCGTCTGATTGTGGCAAGGATGAATCATCGCAGCGGCAGATTGGGATCGAGGTAAACCCAGCGCAACTTCAGGTCGACGAGAAATAGGTCATCGGCGGTTTTGAATTCCTCCGGAGGGATGTCGCCGAGTGTCACGGTCTGCCAGGATGTGGTCGGATAGATGAACTCGTACTTACTCCTCGACATGGTGACCTTGATCGGCATGCGAAAATCGGGCACCTCTGCTTTCCACCGGTACCGGGCGGTCACGGTGTCTCCTCTCTTTGCCGTGATCACTTCAAGCTGCGGGATGTCCGAGGACTTGAGGTACTGGTTGAAAAAGTAGTTGTAATCCGTTCCGGTATTCTTATTGATGTAATTGAAAACGTCCCCTGCCGTGATCGTCTGGTATTTGAAGGTCTCGAAGAGACCGTGCAGCGTGGCAAACCACAGGGAATCATTGTTGATGACGCTCCTGAGGGTATTCAGCACGAGCTGCCCCTTGTCATACATGTCCCCGGAGCCCTCATGTTGAACGTTGTAGATTCCGACGATCGGCCTATCGTTTCTCACGTTCTGTTTCTTGCCGTTGATGTACTTCAGCGACTGGTCACGTCCCCACATGTACTCCACATAGAGAGCCTCCGCGTACGCACCGAAGCTTTCGTGAATCCACATGTCTGCAACGTCCTTGGCAGTCACAGCATTCCCCCACCACTCGTGCGCGCTCTCGTGAATGATGATGAAGTCGAACTTCAATCCGACTGCCGATGACGAGCGGCCTCGATACCCTCCGACATAGAGATTCCCGTATGCGACAGCGCTCTGATGCTCCATCCCGGTGTGCGGACACTCGATCAACTTGTAGCCGTCCCTGATGAACGGATATCTCCCGAAGTACTTGTCGTAGCATGCGATCATCGTCTTCACCTGCTGAAACTGGACCTTCGCCTTTTCCAGGTTCTCCGGCTCGACGTAGTAGTCCAATGTGAGCGTGTCGCCGCTGATGTAGCGGTCGCTGAAGTGAGCGAACTTGCCGATATTGACCGTGACGCAATAGTTGTTGATGGGATAGCTGACGAACCAATCATACCGATGCCACCCGTCGGGCAAAGTGGTGACAGATCGGAGACGACCATTTGAGATGTCCTCCACCCCCTTCGGCACGGTGATGCTGATCAGCATGCTGTCCGGCTCATCGGACTGGTGGTCTTTGTTGGGCCACCACAGGCTTGCTCCCGTTCCCTGGCAGGTGACGACAATCCAGGCATTTCCCTCCTTGTCGTTCACCCACGAGAACCCTCCCTCCCACGGCGGCCTCTTGGCCTCGGTCGGTGCTCCCGAATAGTAGACCATGACCTCATGGTAGGTGTTCTCCCTCACGGCGGGAAGGTCGACGAACACCGCGTTGAACTCGCGCGTGAAGTGAAGCGGACCATTGCCATCCAGCGTGATCTTGTCGACAGACATGTTCTTGAAGAGATCGATCTGCATCTTGTCCAATCCCGTCACGGCGCGGAATCGAATTGCATTCGATCCACGAATCATGTGGGCCTTGGGATCGATGCGGATGTCCAGATGATAGTACGTAACATCGTAGCATGTCCGCAGCGGTGTGAGCATACCCCGCAGCGTATCGGCGCGAGTGAAGACCAAGGGCGCTCGCCGGTTCTGTGATTGGCCGACACCAACGAAGGCCAGCACTAACAACAGCAAAATCGCGTCTTGACGAATCCTCATGGTTGTCCTCTTCTTAAGTGTCTACTTGTCGTCACCCCTTGCCGCGAGATAGAGAGACGAATGACAGACTTGCCCTAAGCCTTGGTTCAAGCTCACGGCCCCCTTCTTCATCACTTCACGGAGAAACGGTGAATGGTCTCCTGCCGATAACGCTCCTCCGGATTCAGGACAACGGAAGGGAAGTTCGGCTTGTTCGGCGAGTCAGGAAAGTGCTGCGTTTCCAGGCAGAACCCGTCATGCTTCCTGTACACCCTGCCGCCCTTTCCGGCAATGCTGCCATCCAGGAAGTTGCCGGTGTAGAATTGAATCCCCGGCTGCGTGGTGAAGATCTCCATCACCCGCCCGGTCGTCGGCTCGCAGACTCGAGCTGCCAACGCCATCGAACCGCCACCCCCCTCAAGCACGTAGTTGTGGTCATAACCGCCTTCGACCTGGGCAATCCGCGAGCCGATGATCGTGGGCGTCGTGAAATCCATCGGCGTCCCCTTCACAGTCTTCAATTCCCCCGTCGGGATGAGGCTCTTGTCGACCGGAGTGTACTTCGACGCGTTGATCAGCAACTCGTGATTTAAGATGTCGCCCGAGCCTTCACCGGCGAGATTGAAGTAACTATGATGGGTAAGATTGATGACAGTAGGCTTGTCCGTTGTGGCGTCGTAGGTGATCTTCAGCTCGTTCCGGTTCGTCAACAGGTACACGACTGTGCAGGAGAGGTTCCCCGGATAGCCCTCCTCGCCGTCCTTGCTGAGGTACGAGAGTCGCACGCCGACGGCGCTGTCCTGCTTGATCGGCTCGGCATCCCACACGACCTTGTCGAACCCTTTCAAGCCGCCGTGGAGGTGGTTCTTCCCATCGTTCGTCGCCAACCGATAGGTCACACCGCGAAGCGTGAATCTCCCGTTCGCGATTCGGTTCGCATAGCGGCCAACAATTGGTCCAAAGTAAGGACTTTTGTCAATATATCCGCCGAGGCTGTCGTAACCCAGCACGATGTCGTCGAACTTGCCGGTTCGATCGGGCACCTCCAGCGAGACGAGAATCCCGCCGTAGGTCATGATCGACGCCTTCAAGCCACTGACGTTCGTCAGGGTGTAGAGATCGACTACCTTGCCATCCGGCGCCTTGCCGAACTTCGTCTTTTCAACGCTCAGTTCCATTTTCATGCCTCTTGGCTCTTTGGATTGATCCGGTCCTGGCTGCTTCTGACAGCCAGCGATAAGCACGATCAGCGCCAACGCCAGCGCCGCTCGGAATACGTGGCGAATTGTTTTCTTCATATTGGTGCTCCTTCGAAGTCTTAGAAACTCCCCTCCATGTCCCCCGGCCAGCGAGATCAGGAAAACTCCCCTGCGCAACCACCCGCGTCGCGCACGCCGTCACCCCGTCTTCGGTGATTCGGCCCGATTCGCCTTCAGTCTGAGAATCGGCGCTAGTCCTCCTCTTCCATGAACCTTCGGCGGTCCCTCGTTCCATTGATCGGGTTGGCGTCGAGGACCCAGACTCCCCGGCCGTGGGTTCCGATGATGATCATGTTGTCACGCGGATGGACGACAAGATCGAGCACATACGTCATCGGCAAGCCGGCGCCGAGGGCATTCCACGTCTTGGCACCGTCGGTGGTTACGTATACGCCGCCATCCGTTCCCACGTAGAGTATATTTCTGTTCTTCGGATCCTCGCGGATGACGTTCACCGGACCGACGGGAATTCCTTTCGAGATGTCGACCCACGTCTTTCCATAGTTCGTCGATTTCCAGACGTACGGAGCGAAGTCGTCATCGCGCTTTCCGTTCTGTGTCATGTACACCGTTCCCATCTCGAATCCGGACGCGACGATGCGCGAGATCCATTTCTGGTATGGCAAGCCCTCCATGATCTCCTGCCAGTATTTCCCGCCGTCTCGTGTCACCTGGACTTTGCCGTCGTCCGTCCCCACATAGATGAGCCCGTACTTCAGCGGCGATTCGGAAACGGTCGTGAGGGTATGGTAGGGGATATCGCCCATCTCGGATGCAGTGTTGTACGTCAAGTCGGGGCTGATTTGCTCCCACGTATTTCCTTGGTCGAGCGAGCGAAAGAGGAACTGCATCCCGTGATAGATGATATTCGGATCGTGAGGCGAGATAATAAACGGGGCGACCCATTGCCCGCGCAGCCTCGGTTCATCTTCGTACGTTCGAGGCAGCAGACGTTTCGATGCGTCTCTTACGACGTCCGTACGAGTGATCATCCCGTAGAATCCCGCGGAATAGACGATCGCCGGATTTGTCGGATCGATGGCGTGGCTCGACCCCTCGCCTCCCGGCGCGGGATCGAACTTGACCTCAGGGACTTTGTCCCGTCCTTTGCTGAGGTCGACGACCCCGCGGAAGCTGCCGTAGTCCTGCACGGATCCGTACACCCTGAACGGAGTGTCCGTGTCGTACGCGATGTCGAAGAATTGTGTTGAGTGGATCTGGTCGATGAAGCTGCGCCAGCTTTTGCCTTTGTCGTACGAGACGTAAGCCCCGCCGTCATTGACGTTCACAAGGTAGTTGGAATTGTCGGGATCGATCCACAACCCGTGATGGTCACCGTGCATGCCCCGGAGGCGCCGGAACGTCTTGCCACCGTCGGTCGACACGTTGAGGCTGAGACCCATCGAGTAGACGGTGTTCTCGTCATTCGGATCCACCCCTATCTGACCAAACACCCAACCATAGGTTGCCGAATGTCGCTCCATATATGTCTTCATCGTGTCCGTCAACCCGCTGACCTGTCGCCACGATTCCCCCCGATCATCCGAACGGTAGATCGTCGCCCCTTTGATCACCTTTGCCATCGGCCTGCCGTAGGAATCCATTCGAGTGCTGTCCGCCTCCCGCGCAACCTCATAGTTGTCGACGAACGCATAGAGAACATTCGGGTTGGAGCGCGCGATATCGATGCCGATCCGGCCTCGATCCTGTGGCGCCGGCAACCCGTTGTCGATCTTCTTCCACGACGTGCCTCCATCGGTCGTCTTGTAGATTCCGCTCCCAGTGTAGTCCGGCTTGCTGCGCGGATCGTTCCACTTGTTCCGGATGCGCTGCCACGTCGCGGCGTACAACGTCTTGGTGTCGTTCGGATCCATGATGAGATCGATGGCACCGGTCTCGTTGTTCACGAACAGCACCTTTTGCCACGTCTTGCCGCCATCGGTGGTCTTATAGATCCCGCGCTCCGGGTTGAACGTCCACTCGTGCCCGGAGGCTGCCACGTAGACGATGTCCGGGTTCTTCGGATCGATCACGATGCGCGGAATGGTGTAGGTGTCTGTCAATCCCATGTGCTGCCACGTCTTGCCCGCATCGGTCGACTTGTAGACGCCGCAGCCGGCTTGGGAGCTGCGGAAGATGTTCGCCTCCCCGGTGCCGATCCAGACAGTGTTCGGGTCGGACGGCGCGACGGTCACATCGCCGATTGTGGTGGACGCAGCCTGATCGAACACCGGTTCCCACGTCGTGCCTTCGTTGTCGGTCTTCCAGAGTCCGCCGGAGGCCGAGGCGATGTAGATGGTATAGTTCTTCCCTTTCGGGGCAACGACCGCAACGTCGATGCACCGTCCGCCGACGTTCGTCGGTCCGACGAACTGCCATTTCAGATCCTTGTACGGCGAAGTTCTCTTCATCTCCTGGTACTGCTCAAATCCTTTCAGCCGCAGCGCGGGGTCGGTCGATTGGATGCGAGCAGGCTTCTTGGCTTGAATGCCGAACGCCAAGACCGGCAAAACGATGAGGGGGATCGCAACCGCCCGCGCGCGCCGGAGTGAAGTCGCTAGGCTCATGAGGGCCTCCTTTCTGGAATCGCGGAATACTGGGAACGCGATTTATGAGCTTTTCAATGTCATTGTGAAGCTTTCGAACTGCCGCTTCTTCCTTGTCGGTCACATCAATGCGAATACGTCGCCGTCCAGCTTATGTCACCGCTCTTCTCCGGGAGCAGTGTAATCTTCAACAGGATTCCTTCTCGTTCGATCTTCCCGGCTGGAAGCTGAGGGCAGTCGAACTTTTCGAGGCGAAAAGCTGCCGGCTCTGTCAAATACACGATGTAGGGATCGTGTGCCACGAGAGCGCTCCTTCCCGTCAGGCGCGCGCCGTCCCATCGGAGATCGTTCAGGTCGACGACGCCGCAGGTGATGTGACGGCTCGTGGCAATCAATTGTGGATGCGGCTTCCTCTCACGGATGCAGAACGCCTGGGATCTGTACGTCTGATCCAGGGGGCCGGGAATGAACTCATTCTGGAAGGAACCGAGCAGCTTCTTGCTCCAGAACTCGAACACATAGTACTCGCGGAGAGGATCAAGCCCCAGATCGACAAATCGGATCTGCGGGAAATCACCCCCCGTTCGGCCGAGAATGCACCAGGAATCAAACGGCCGCTCGATCTCCAGCAGATAAAGGTGGCAACTGGGCGTATATCCGGCATCGAACACCCTCGGGCCCGAGCCGCTCACCTCCGAGTTGACGCGGTCGAGGTTTTGTGAGCGCGAAGGATCAACATCGTAGAGCTGGCCGGGCCGCGTGAACAGCACCGGCGCGGTGCGTTTTGCCGGCTCGATTGCCGCCGTCCGGTACGCCGCTGGCTTGTCGGTGAGCATCAGGAGTGAACCCGTCAGCGAGGTGACCATCGTTGACCGGTAGGCATCATCGTTCAGCTCGATGTGGTCCGGATCATTCCGCCAGACGACATTGTTGAACGAATTATATTGAGAAAGACCCGCATAGGCAAATCCATCATCCCCGATCCGGCACCCGTCGATGATGCCGATGAGCTCGGGGCGGATGCCCCAGCAGCCGAGCATAAAATGGTTTCTTCCGATCTCTTCACGCACCGCCTGTGCATAGCTTCTATAGGCGTCGAAGAGATTGACCTTTCTTCCTTCAAAATAGCCACGGTTGGCGTTGTACCCTTCGTAGCGTAGATGGCGAAGGCCGTCAACCTTGAAATACTCCCAACCCTGGTCCCGCAATCCTTCGTAGATGGGCCGAACCTGGCCCTTGATCGCCTCGACGTTCGAGGCATCGAGAATATACTGTATCCAATTCCCACGGGCAAGAGCTCCCCGATCGTCAAGAACGAACCAGTCGCGATGCTTCTCAGCATATTCCTTGTCGACGATGCCCACTGCCGTCCAGATCCCGGGTCTCAAACCCTTGCTCTTGATGTAATCGGCCAGATACTTGAGTCCACGCGGGAATTTCTCGTTGGGCATTAGCCACTGATCGGGTGCGCCGTTCAAACGTTGGTAGCCGTCGTCCATCTGGAAGTATTCGTAGCCGAACGGTCCGAGTGCTTCAGAGAAAGCATCGGCAGTCTCGACTATATCCTTCTCCGATACTCTGTCGAAGAATGCAAACCAAGAGATCCAGCCAGCGATCGAATACGGCCACACCTTGTACTTCCACGGCTCGAAGAATTCGAGGCCGCGGTGCTTCTGATAGAATCTCGGTCGGAATCGCAGCACGATCTCGTACCCTTCAATCTCGATCGAAAAGGCGTTCCCCTTCTCGCCTGACTCCACCGGGGTCACGATAACCTTGGGATTCGCGTCGACGGACAGAACCCAGTCCATCCTCCTATCATACACCGCGCGGTCCCGCAGGCTGCGGCTGAGACCTGATGCGTGGCGCACGAGCAAAGGGCCGCGACCCGGCCGATCGGCCTCACACGGAAAGGACTCATCGCTGCCGAAGATTCCACCAGCGATCCTGAGCTTCTTGTTCCAGTCCCGCGTCGTCAGCAGAATCACCTGCTGGATCCTGTCACCGTCCCGATACACCTGCGTTCGATGCTCGAACGATTCCGCCGTCGGATTCACCTCAGCGGAGAAGAGCACGCTCCCATCGTAGCGAATGGTGAGGATGTTCTGGCGCAGTTCAACGGTTGCCGGAATGTTCGGCGGCTCCTCCGTGTGCGCGGCACCCTGGGAGAAACAGGCGAGCGTGAAAATGACGCTAAGTGGAAGGATCAACAAGACTCGAATCTTTCCCATTGCGCTCTCTGTTGGTTGGCAGGTGCCCACCGTTCTTTCATCCTCAATCCTGAATTCTGGCCTTGATCATCGTGAAGGAATGAGGAGGAAAACTATAGACGAACCGCGCTCTACCTCCGGTGGTGAATTCCTTCTGAACGGTCTTCACGTTCTGGTCTGTGCGGGTGTTCTGCACCTTCGGGTCGGAGCCGTTCACTTCGTACGCCGTCGCCGCATTGGCGAAGCGTCCGGTCTGACTGAGAATTTCAGTCTCCAACGACTGATCGCGATGGCGATTGACCACGTTAATGACCAGGCTGTGACTGGCGCTGTCATAGGCTACGGAGACGTCAAGGTAGGGTACGTTCTCGTGCCCCACGGTCTGGTAAGTCGCACAGGAGACGCGAGCCTCCAGTGACGTGCCGGAGCAGTGGGTGGCAAAGAGCTGCAGAGGATAGTAAATGGTCTGCAACCACATTCCATCCTTGTCAGCTCGCATCGGCGCAATGACGTTGACGAGCTGGGCCATGTTGGCGATCTTGACGATTTGTGCGTTCCGGACGAAGCAGTTCAAGAACTGAGCGTCCACGAGCGCGTCTTCAAGATCGTAGGTCTCCTCCAGGCCTTCCTTTGTCCAGGCTCGGTACCACACATTCCACTCGTCAAATGCGATATGGATGGGAGTCTTGCGTCGAGTCATCGTCATCGTCTCGTTGATGAGCCCCTCGACAATCTTGATCCGCTGTTCCACGTCGAGTGTCGATGCCAGGAATCGGTAGTAGTCGTTGTCACGGTTCCCCACGTACGTGTGCAGCGCGATATAGTCTGTATAATCCTTCAGGTAGCGAAGGACGGTCCGGTTCCATTCGACCCAGTTGCCGCTGAAGTCGCTGGACCCGGAGGCAACCAGTTTGATGTCGGGATCGATCCACTTCATAAGCTTGGCCGCCTCGAGCGCAAACTTGCCGTAGTCTTCCGCGTTGCGGTGTCCCATCTGCCAATCGCCATCCATCTCGTTTCCCAATGCCCAGTACTTGACGTGGTAGGGTTCCGGACTTCCGTTCTTGGCGCGCAGGTCGGAAAAATACACGCCCGACTCACGGTTGCAGTATTCCACCCAGTTGCGAGCCTCGTCCCACGTGCCCGTCCCGAGGTTGACGCAGACGTACGGCTCGGCCCCGAGTTTCCGGCAAAACTTGATGTACTCGTCCGTTCCGAATTGGTTGCTCTCGATCGCACCCCACGCGAGGTCAATCCGTTTCGGCCGCTGCTCCTTCGGACCGATGCCATCCATCCAGTGATATCCTGAAGCGAAGTTTCCACCCGGCCACCGAAGGATCGAGACGCTGAGGCTTTTGCATGCTCCCAGCACGTCTTTTCGAATTCCGTCGTTGTCGGCTCGAGAAGAACCCGGTTCGTAGATCCCGCCATAAATGCAGCGTCCGAGATGCTCGATGAAGTTGCCGTAGATGTGGCGGTCGATCTCGCCAATGGTCCGGTGGAGATCAATCTTGATGAGCGCCTTCGATGAAGCCGAGCTTTTGTCTCCTTGAGCGACGCCAAGAGCCGCGGCACCTGAGATCAGGCCAAAGAGGAGAACTGAGGATGTGGGTTTCATTTTTCACCTCCGCAAGAGTGATTTCAGACCTTGAACGCGATTGTCGGATCGGAGGAGTCAGTGAGATCTTCTTTACGGTCCCTTACTTCTCCATCATCTCCTCAAATTCATTTCGCGCCCCGAGCAGCTCAGAAGAGGTGGCTGCTGGAAGCTGCCTCCTCCTCCATTTCGGAAGGGTGGAATGCCACGTTGTCCAGACGCGAGACAGAGATTCGCTTCATCGGGAAAACCATCATGGTTGGATGAGGGTCAACTCTTTCTGTGGGCTGGACAGGTACTCAGCACCCGAGCTCTTCACGAGGACCATCTCTTCGATGGTCGCGATGCCGCGGCCCGGGACCGTGAGACGCGGCTCGATGGTGAAGACCATGTCTTGCTCGATCGGGACGAACGGCTTCTTCGCATACTTCTCCCAGGCGGGACCCAGGAGCGCAGTGCCGTCATGCGGGAACCGGCCGACCTGATGTCCCAGACCGTGTGGAAATTCGTCGTACCCACTCGCCGTGATGATCTTTCGAGCGATCCCATCAATCTGGTATCCCTGAACGCCAGGTTTCAACGCCTTGCGCGATTCCTCGATCGATTTCACAATTGTGTCGAAACCCTTTTGGACTTCTGCGGGCGCGTGAGTCTCTCCTTTTTCCAGAATGTAGAACGTTCTTTGTAGATCAGAGCAGTAGCCTTTGAACTTCACGCCAAAGTCCATGTTGAGGATGTGCCCCTCCTTCACTACGCGCCGGGTTGGATTGTAGTGCGCACCCGCTGTTTCCGGTCCTGTGAACACGGCCGGACACGTCGTCGGGTCCCAGGCAAGCTCGAGGCCTCGATCCTCTACTCGCTTCTTCATGAATGCGGCAATATCCGCCTCAGTCTTCCCCGGCTTGATGAACCCGGCGACTTCAGAAAAAATCTCTTGCGTACGACGGATGGCCTCGGTCATGCACTCGATCTCGGTGGGCATTTTCCGCTGGCGAAGGGCGGAGATGATCGGTTCAGCGGAGATGAGTCGATCGCGCATACCGATCCCCGTGAGCATCTCGAGCAGCGTCAGATACATTCCGTGCGTCAGGCCGTCGCAAATCTCGCTGTCCTGTGAGTAGTTCACGGCTATTTTCGATGGATTGAGCTTCTTCATATATTCGACGAAAGGCTTTTTGACGCCTTCGACGTAGCCGACAACCTCGTCATACGCACCCAAGTCTTCAACGCCCTTCTTGTCATACTGGCCGACGATGGCATGCTTCTTTCCCGAGGCCGAGATGATGAACGCGGAGTGCCACGTCAAGCTCGCATTGACCAGAAAGGGCAGAATGGGGTCGCCGTTGAGTTGCGTTTCTCGGACGAACGTGATCCAGCAAGCCACGTCGAGCTCCTTCAGGATACCAATGGATTGTGCGATCTTCTCTTTCACAAGCATGATTTTATCCCTCTCTCTTAGATCATGAAGCCGTTCCTCAACGGATCGGCCGGATCGACGAGGAACTCGTTGCGGCCGGTAATAAGAGCCCTGCCCTCGACCTCCGGGATGATCGCCTCATACGGACCGAAGCGCGTGGTGTTGACGACCCGACCCTTGAATTTGCTCCCGATCACGCTCTCGATCACCAATTCTTGACCGATCTGCACCTCCTTGCGCGCGAAGTGAATCGCCAGGCGGCCGCTCACGCCCGTCCCCGTCGGCGAACGATCGACTTCACCCTCGGCGAAAATGCAAACGTTGCGGCTGTCGGCCTCACCGACCGGAGGAGCGATAAAGATCGTTCCGTAGAGGAAACTGAGATCCTGCTCGAGCGGGTGTTCAATCGGCCGCGCGCTCATCACAGCCCGCTTGATCATCATCCCTTGTTCGACGAGCCGTGGCGCTTCGGCCGGCAGGCATCTCAGTCCGAGCTGGTCCGCCTGAACGTACGCGTAGAATGCGCCTCCGAACGCCAGATCGTACCGGATCTTTCCGAGCCCTGGGACATCCACGACTTCGTCAAGCTTCAGCACAAATGATGGTACGTTGTGAAAACGGGCGCTCTGAACCTTGCCGTGCCTCACACTCGCATAGGCCGTCACGAGGCCCGCAGGAGTGTCGATTTTGACAGTCGTCTCGGGTTCAACAGCCCGGACCATTCCCGTCTGCACGGCGACCGTCGCAATGCCGATGATACCATGTCCGCACATCGTGCTGAACCCTTCGTTATGCAGAAACAGCACACCGAAGTCGGCATCCGGTGAGACGGGTGGCGTCACGATGCATCCGTACATCTCGCGGTGTCCGCGCGGCTCCCACATTAGCAGCGTCCGGAGATGGTCGAAATGTTCTTTTGCATAACGTCGCCGCGACAGGATCGTATCGCCCGGAAGCTCAGGGAACCCATCGACGACGATCCGGAGCGGCTCACCCTCAGTATGGGCATCGAGTGTGGTTATGCGAAGCCATCCCTCGGGCGCTTTCCAGTCACGGAGAGGGCGACGGACTTCATGAAATGATTTCGGCATTGGAAGGTCGTAGCATCCTGATGATGAGTTCCAGCAGACCCTTCGAGGAGGCGTTCGGCTAAAGGCACTTTGGGCACGATTGAATTGCCAAACGGTGACGCCGGGAACAATCTAGCTGGAAGTTCGAACGTCTACAAGAGTTTTTTTTCTGAAAAACCGACTGGCAGGAGGAAGAGGCCCCAAGGATGAGGAAACGCGCTCGAGACTCAGCGCTGGCACCAAGGAAGAGCCGCAGCAGATCGTTTCACGATGCTTCCGAGGAGGTGCCCAAGGTGCGCCCGGAGGCCCATCGCATTCTGAAGCAATCTCAGGTGTCAGACTGCGTAGACCGTCGAGGCCGTCTCGCCGCCGCGCCCGGTCCAATTCGTATGAAAGAACTCTCCGCGCGGCTTGTCCACACGCTCGTACTGATGCGCCCCGAAATAGTCTCTCTGCGCCTGGAGAAGGTTAGCCGGCAAGCGGGCATTCCTGTAGCCGTCGTAGTAGGCAAGCGCCGCGGAGGACGCCGGCGCCCACACCCCAAACGTTACCCCCGTGGCAACCACCCGACGCCACGATTCCTGAGACGACTCGATCTTGTTCTTGAAGAAAGGATCGAGCAGTAAGTTGCTCAGCTTGGGATTCTTGTCAAATGCTTCCTTGATCTTGCCGAGAAAGACCGAACGAATAATGCATCCGGCGCGCCACAACTGAGAGATCCCGCCAAAGTCGAGGTCCCAGTGAAACTCCTCCGCGGCTGCACGCATCAGCGAGAACCCCTGGGCATAGGAAACGATCTTGGAGGCATACAAGGCCTTCTCAAGATCGTTCACAAAGGCTTGTCGGTCACCCGAAAACTTTGCCGCGGGGCCCCGCAGGCTCTTGGACGCTTCGACTCGCTCGTCCTTCATAGCGGATAGACAACGGCCGTAAACCGCTTCACTGATCAGCGTCAGCGGAATGCCAAGATCCAGCGAAGAGACGCTCGCCCACTTGCCCGTACCTTTCTGTCCGGCCGTGTCGAGGATCTTGTCCACCAGGGGCTTGCCATCGACATCCTTGTACACAAGAATGTCACGTGTGATTTCGATGAGATAGCTGTTGAGGTCCCCACCGTTCCAACGCTTGAAGACTTCGTGCAACTCATCGGCCCCCATCCCAAGCAGTTCGTGCATGATCTGATATGCCTCGCAGATCAGCTGCATATCGCCATATTCGATCCCATTATGCACCATCTTCACGTAGTGCCCTGCTCCTCCCTCCCCCACCCACTCGCAGCACGGGGACCCGTCTGCCAGTTTCGCCGCGATGGCTTGAAGGATCGGCTTGACCGCCGGCCAAGCCTTGGGACTCCCGCCGGGCATGATCGAAGGGCCAAGCAGGGCTCCTTCTTCTCCGCCGCTCACGCCGGTCCCAATGTAGAGAATGCCCTCGGGTTCGAGCGACTTCATCCGCCGTCCCGTGTCTGCAAAATGTGTATTGCCTCCGTCAATGAGGATATCGCCCGCGGCGAGGTGCGGCTTGAGATCAGAGATGAGAGAATCGACAACCTTTCCCGCGGGAACCATCATCAATATTCGTTTCGGACTCTTCAGTGATGCCACGAACTCACGAAGCGACGAAGACGTCGATATCCGCTTGCCGGCAGTGTCGTGAACGAAGCTGGTCCGTTTCTTCTCATCGATGTCGAATCCTGCCACGGAGAACCCGTTCCGTTCGATATTCAGCGCGAGATTTCTGCCCATCAATCCAAGTCCAGCGATCCCGATGTCAGCTTGTTGATCCATAGTACCGCTCCTTTTGCTTGTGCGTAGAACTCAAGATGATCCGTTCCAATTCAGCAGGCTTGAGGATTCGGACAACCGCGCTCGAGCATACGAGGAATAGCTTCCCTCAGGGCAGTGGAATTCACGACGGTCAACGCCCGTGAGATGCCTGGTGCAGACAGTCATCGTTGGATGCGCGCTGAGCCCCCCTTCGCAAAAGCCCGCACGTGCTCCACGGTCGCCATCGTTGTGTCGCCCGGGAACGTGGTGAGCAACGCCCCGTGCGCCCAGCCGAGCCTCAGGGCCTCCTCCGGAGTCTCTCCGGTCAACAACCCGTAGAAGAAACCACTTGCAAATCCATCACCGCCCCCCACACGGTCAAGTACGTCCAGCTCGCAGGTCGGTGCAGTGTAGGTCGTGCCGCTGACCCATGCCACGGCGCTCCAGTTGTGCCGATTCGTGGAATGCACATCGCGCAGCGTTGTCGCTACAGCTTTCACGTGCGCGTGCTTGGCGACCACCTTGTCAATCATCGCAAAGAACGCGCTCGGGTCAAGCTTCGACTTAACCGCCACCTCAGGACCGGGGATGCCCAATCCTTTCTGCAAATCCTCTTCGTTGCCCACCAGGACATCCACATTCTCCACGATGCGACCGATCACGTCCACCGCTCTTTGCTGGCCACCCCAGATGTTCCAGAGCTTCTCGCGGAAATTCAGATCGAAACTCGTGACCGCACCGGCCTTCTTCGCGGCTTTCATGCCTTCAGCAATGAGCTCGCCTGTCGTTTCCGAGAGCGCCGCGAAGATACCTCCGCTGTGGAACCACCGCACGCCTCCCGTGAAGACAGCGTTCCAGTCGAAATCTCCCACCCTGAGCAGCGCTCCGGCTTCATTCGACCTGTTGTAGAAAACAACGGGCGGCCGAACACCGTACCCCCGATCGCTGTATACCGTGGCCATATTAGGGCCGTTCACGCCGTTATGCTTGAAGCGCTTGTAGAATGCCTTCACGCCCATCGCTTTGACGCGCTCGGCGATCAGATCACCGATCGGGTAGTCGACCATCGCCGTAACGATACCGGTGTTCATGCGAAAGCAATCCGCCAGGTTGGCAGCGACATTGAATTCGCCGCCGCTCACGTGAATCTTGCACTCCGTCGCTTTCCGAAATGGAACGATGCCCGGATCGAGACGATGAACCAGAGCACCCAGGGACACCAAATCGAGGGCCCCTTCGGAACGGATCTTCAGATCATTGCTCATGAGCTGCTCGTCCTTCCTTTTGACTAGCTGAGGAGACATCTTCGTCAGTGTTTCAATCGATACAAAACCTGTCCCGCATTCTCTACCACGAGGAGGTCACCGTTCTGCCGCGCGCGCCACTCATCTAAATGAATGGAGCCGGGGTCGCGGTAGCCAAGGTTCACGCTCCTGCAGACCGATTCCGGAATCGAGGTTGCGAGAGTGACATTCACCCTCGGCTTCTCAACCCCGCTGTCATACGTGCCGATGCCGCGAACGTTTGATGAATGAGCCATAATCAGTTTGGGGTAATCGGAGAACCGATCCCACTGACGGGTGAAGTACTCAATGCAGTGATAACCGACCCGCTTGATCAACTCACCATGGACAAACGAAATCTCGCGAATCTGCGGGCCGTAGATGATCAACTCGCCACCGTCGGCAACGATCGGTTCCAGCTTGTACATTGCCTTGCCGCCCACCCAGATCTCCTCATAAATCTCCGGAGTGATCCCGAGAATTGTCTTGTACGGTTTGTCGACGTGGGTGATATGAAGTTTGGAAGAGTAATCCGCGGCCCGCGACCAGGCTTCCTTCGGATCACCGGCAAACAAGCACATTACCTTGTCATGGTCGTCGACCGCGAACGCGAAACACGTCCGCGGCGTCTTGATGAACTCGACCGCCCGATCGATGACTCGCCGCGTCGGCGTGTCCTTGACGCCGTTGATGACCGGGTTCGTGATCACCGCTGCAACCCAGTGAAACGTTTCGATGACTTCAAGTCCGGCGATGCCAGGAAAGAAGTATTTGTTGCCGCCCGCAAATCCCATCGCCTCATGCGGCACCACGGGCGAGACGATGAAGATGTGATCATACTCGGTCACCTTCCGGTTGACGGTGACGTTGATCGGCTTGGAGAACAGACCGTTCGTCAACTTCGATACCTCCTCGCCGGACAACTTGCCCAAGGTCACCAGCGCGGCGGGGTTTTCATGCTCGTGGTTGAAGAAGCGCACTTTCGAGTATGTCGTCCTGTGCCGGTTCTTGGTTATTCCCACCCGCGCATAGATTCGTTCCTCCTCCATCGCTGCGTGCGTCCCGGTTGCGATCAAATAATCCAGACTGGCGACCTTCCCTCCGATCAGCTCAAAGATGATCCGGAAGAACAGATCGATCGGGGCGTGCCGTGTATGGTCGGGGATCAGCACCAGGACCTGCTTGCCCTTCAAGGAAATCTGGCCGAGCGAACGCTCGCAGATCTTTCGCATCTCCCCCTCTGTCAACGGATGGTCGAACGAACCCCTTCCTTCCAGGGCTTCCATTAACGTTTCTCCTTCCGCAGAATCGTCTTGAACCCCAGGCCTCGAAGAACCTGTGCGGCAGAGGCTTGATGCGACCCGAGTTCGACCGTTCGGTTGAAGAACTCCCGCCGGATCCGGTACTCTGCTCTCAGCTTCATGAAGTAACCGCGACGGCCACTCTGCTTCATCCCATTCAACTGCCTCAGCGACCGATCATCGGATTCGATGTCATACGCTTCTCGCACTACACAATCAACAACATCACATTCCTCCTCAGGTTCCGGAGGAACGGCGATCCGTGCCTCGTCCGGGGTCAGCGACGCGTCGATTCCCCACGCCGGCGTGACATGGAGAAAACGAGCCGCCTCCTCATAGATCATCCTGCAGGCATTGAGTTTTCCGTCGAGAGAATGCCCTGCAATATGCGGCGTACCGATCAGAACGCGGGAAAGCAGGCCCAGGGAAATCTCCGGCTCCCCCTCCCAGACATCGAGGATTGCAGCAGAGAGGTGCTTCGATGCAAGCGCCTCCTCGAGCGCCGTCGTCTCCACAACAGCACCGCGCGAAGTATTGAGAAGAACCGAGCCGGCTTTCATCCCTCGTATGCGGGACGCATCGAAGAGATGATAGGTTGCATCGACGCCTGATGTCGTGAGAGGAACGTGAAGGGTGATGAAGTCGGCCTCCATCAGCTCGTCCAGCGGCCGGTACTTTTCATCTCGCGTTTGCCGCGCCAGTGGAGGATCGTTCAGAATCACCTTCATGCCGAACGCTCGGGCAACCTTCTCGACCTTGCTGCCAACGTGCCCGACCCCGACGATTCCGATGCTCCTGCCACGAAGCGGGCTGCCCGTGCGCCGCGACCACGTGAGCAGGGCTGCAGCGAGGTGGTCCGCCACCGAGTTGGCATTGCTCCCCGGAGCGTTTGCGAACGCGATCCCTCTGGAGGCGAGGTACTCCGTGTCAACGTGGTCATACCCGATGGTGACGGTGCCGACAAACTTCACCCGGCTGTGCTCAAGCAGGGCATGATCGACCTTCGTCTCGGATCGAACGACAAGCAAATCCGCATCGCGCACCGCCTCGCTCGTTACTTCGAGCGTGTCCAGTGCGACGACGGTGCCGAGCTGTGAGAACGCTTCCACAGCAGCGGGCGTATGCTTGTTCACGACGATCTTCGGCACGCACTTCTCCTCGGTTCTCTCCTACCTGTGACCTACAGCTCGGCCGGCTTCATCTTTGGCGCAAGCCCATGGAAGATCGCGAGGGCAATCACATAGGCTGAACCCGAGATGACAAAGGGAAGAAAGTAGCTCCCCGTCCATTCGAGCACGTAACCGATGAATGGAGCAAACAACAGCCCGCCAACGGACCCGGCCATTCCGCCCAACCCGACGATGGAACCCACAGCCCTCTTCGGGAACATGTCAGAGGCTGTGGTGAAGAGATTCGCCGACCACCCTTGGTGGGCCGCTGCCGCCAGCCCAATGAGGAGGACAGCCAGCCAGAGATTCGATATTTGAGACGCTGTCACAATCGGAACGACACAGAGCGCACAGATCAGCATCACCAGTTTCCGTGCTCGATTGATCGGCCAGCCTCGCTTCATGAACCTCCCCGACAGCCATCCGCCGCCGATGCTGCCGACACACGTCATCGTATAAATGACGATCAGCGGCAACCCAAGCTCGGTGAGGGTCAGCCCGTACGTCTTGTTGAGGAATTTCGGTAGCCAGTACAGATAAAACCACCAGATCGGATCGGTAAGGAATTTTCCGAAGACAAATGCCCAAGCTTGAGGATGTTTCAGCAACCGCAACCACGGGACTTTCTCCATCAGCGGTTCCGCGGGATCACTCTGGATGTACCGAAGCTCTTGAGGCGTGACACCCTTCCTCTTTTCCGGCGTGTCGTAGAAGAGGTACCAGAGGATCAGCCAGAGGAAACCAAGTGCACCTGTGGCGATGAATGCAGCCTGCCAGCCGTACGTCACGGTCAGCCACGGCACGACTGCCGGCGCAACCACAGCGCCGATGTTCGCCCCCGAATTGAAAATACCGGTTGCAAGAGCACGCTCTTTCTTTGGAAACCACTCGGCTGTAGCCTTGATTGCCGCGGGAAAGTTGCCGGACTCGCTGAGTCCGAGTCCGAAGCGCGCAAGGCCGAAGCCGAAGACGGTCGTCGCCAGCGCGTGAGCCATCGCCGCGATGCTCCAACCGGTGATCGACACAGCATAGCCGATCTTCGTTCCATATCTGTCGATGAACCAACCGAAAAGAGCCAGACCGATTGCGTATGCCGCCTGGAACGCCGTGACGATGTAGCCATACTCGATTTCATTCCATCCAATTTCTTTTTGAAGAACCGGCGCCAAGAGGCCCAGAATCTGCCGATCGATATAGTTGATCGTAGTAGCAAAGAACAGCAGCGCACAAATCGTCCAGCGATATGAGCCGATCCGTTGCTGTTGCTCGGTGGTTTGCTTCATGGGCCGTCCTCTCTTTCAGGTTCTGGTGGTTGTCGACCGTACTCTATTGAACATGCGTTCCGTCTCGAATGATCCGGCACCGTCAATCGGAGAATGCAAAGCAAACGGCAGGTGCAGCAATTCAGGCTCATCATACGCCGCTGAACGCCGAAAAACCACCATCGATCGGCAGGACGACGCCCGTCACGAACGAGGAGAGAGGCGAAAGCAGGTACAACACCGCTCCGATCAGATCGCCAGGATCGCCGAACCGGTTCATCGGTGTATGCGCAAGAATGCTCTTCCCCCGGGGCGTGAGCTCGCCCGTTTCTTTGTTGGTCAGGAGAAATCTGTTCTGCTCCGTGAGGAAGAAGCCTGGCGCAATCGCGTTCACTCGGATATTCGGGGTGTGCTCCTGGGCCATGTGAACCGCCAGCCAGAGGGTGAAATTGCTGACAGCAGCCTTGGCAGCCGAGTACGCAGGAATGCGGGTGAGCGGCCTGAAGGCATTCATCGAGGAGATGTTGAGAATGACCCCTTCCTTCTGGCCAACCATCTGCTTCCCGAAGACCTGGCTTGGAATGATCGTCCCCAGAAGATTGAGGTCCGAAACAAATCTCAGCGCATCGGCTGGAATATCGAAGAAGGCCAAATCTGCACTTGTGGTCGCCCGAGGATTATTTCCCCCTGCTCCGTTGATCAGAAAATCCACGCGCGGGTAGCTTCCGAGAATCACCTGCAGGGCCTGGCTCACACTCGCTCGATCAAGCACGTCTCCCTCCACAGCGAGATGCTTTCCGTTGGTGCTCGCCAGTGCACTCACGGCCGACTGGGCCCCCGTGAAATCCCGGTCCAGGATTACCAAGTTCGCGTTACAGTCTGCCAGACCCCCGGCAATGGCCCGACCCAGGACACCGGCGCCGCCCGTCAGGACGGTTGTCTTGCCGGTGAAATCAAAACCAACGGATACCCGACCTGCGTCCATCATCAATTTCCTTTCTTGTCTACGTCAGACAAACGGGAAATACTGTTTTGCATTCTTGTAGCAGACATCAGTTACAAGTCCGCCGACGAGTTTCAGATCGTTTGGAATGAGCCCCTGTTCGATTTCCCTCCCGAGGATTCGACACAGCAGCCGCCGGAAGTACTCGTGCCGCGGATAGGAAAGGAAACTGCGCGAATCGGTGAGCATGCCCACAAACTTGCTCAAGACACCCGTGTACGACAGCGCAGCGAGCTGTTTAGTCATGCCATCGAGCTGATCAAGAAACCACCACGCCGAACCGTACTGGATCTTCCCCGGAATCTTCCCATCCTGAAAATTGCCTGTCATCGTTGCCATCAGCTCGTTGTCTCGCGGATTGATATTATAGAGAATTGTCCGAGGAAGCTGGTCGGTGGAATCGAGTCGATCCAGGAAGCGGGCCAAGGGACCAGCGAGTTCAAAATCGCCGATCGAGTCGTACCCGGTATTGGGACCGAGCTGCCGCCTCATCCTTGAGTTCGTGTCGCGGAGGGCGCCGAGATGGAACTGTTGCACCCACCCCTTTTCGTGGTCCATGACTCCAAATTCGTACAGCATTGCCGACTTGAACTTGCCAATCTCCGCCGCAGTAAGATCCTGCCCCTTTCGTCCTTTCTTGAGGATCTTGTCGAGCTCAACTTGTGTGTATCCATCCGCGTAGGCGGTCTCGATTCCGTGATCCGAGAGACGACATCCGTGATCGTGGAAGTAGTCGTGGCGAGCACGGATCGCGGCGACGAGCCCTTCGAAATCCTTGATCCCGCAATTTGCAGCTTCTTCAAGTTTTCCCAGGTACTGGACAAACTCGTCACCCGCCTCAGGAGCCATCGCCCTGTCAGGTCGAAACGCCGGGACCATCTTCGTCTTGCCGTTACCGAGCTTTGAATAGACCTCGTGGTATTCGAGCGAGTCGGTAGGATCATCCGTCGTGCAGACCACCTCGACATTCATCTTCCGCAAGATGCTCTGCGTCGAGAATCCGGGCGTCGCAAGCTTGGCATTGCAGCGGTTCCAGACCGTGCGAGCCGTCTTCCCATTGAGAAGGAGGTTGGTGATCCCGAACGGACGTTTCAGTTCCAGGTGCGTCCAATGATACAGCGGATTTCGGAGCACCTTCGGAACTGTGTTCGCCCACGCCTCAAACTTCTCCCAATCCGACGCGGGCCCGGTAATGCAGCGTTCATCCACGCCACACGTGCGCATCGCCCGCCATTTGTAGTGGTCACCCGAGAGCCAGAGTTGAGTCATGTTCTCAAACGTCCGGTTCTCGGCAATCTCCTGCGGAGAAAGATGACAATGGTAGTCGATGATCGGCAGGTGCTCTGCAAAGGTATGATAGAGCCTGGAAGCCATCCTTGTGTCGAGCAAGAACTCCTCGTGGATAAGTGATTTCTTCATGGGATATTCCTCGTAACCTCTTGGCTTAACGCGAACCAACACCCGTCATGAGAGGGAAAATGGGAATGCTACTGCAAGATCTCCGGCGAAAATCCATCCATATCCTCGAATACCTGGTTCTCGCCCCCCATCGCCCAGATGAAGCTGTAGTTCCGTGTCCCGACACCGGTGTGGATCGACCAGCTCGGCGAGAGAACGGCTTGCTCGTTGCGAACGATGATGTGGCGAGTCTGGTCCGGCTGTCCGAGCAAGTGCACGACAAGGGAGTCGGGGTCGAGATCGAAATACATGTAGACCTCCGAGCGCCGCTGATGCGTATGGGGAGGCATCGTATTCCAGACGCTCCCTTCTTCCAGCACCGTCAGGCCCATGACCAATTGACAACTCCGGACTCCGCGCGGGTGGATGTATTTGTGAATCGTCCGCACGTTCGCGTTCATCCGACTGCCGAGATGGGTCGTCTCGGTCTCGGCGTACCGGACGAGACTCGTCGGATACGCCGTATGGGCCGGGTAACTCACAAAGTAGAACTTCGCCGGGTCCATCGCCTTCACACTGTGGAAAACGATCTCCTTCACACCCCGGCCGACATAGAGTGCATCCCTCCCGGCCATCGCGTGCTCTACCCCATCAACGAGGACGCTGCCCGCGCTTCCAATGTTGATGACTCCGACCTCCCGGCGCTCTGCGAAGTGGTCCGCTGCCATCTCTTTCTTTGTCGCAAGCACCGGCAGGCTCTTGGAAACCGGAACCGCCGAGCCGGTGATCGACCGGTCGATGTCCGAGTACGTCATCGGAACCTCATCCGGTCTGAAGAGATTGTCGATGAGATAAGCTCCCTTGAGATCAGATGTCGAGAGAACGCGGAAACCGTTCGGATCCGTCGTATTGCGAATGTCCATTTTCAGCTCCTGCTTCTGAGATGTCAATCACTCCCTTTTACCATACAGCGAGACGACTGAGCGACACGGTGTCGCTCGCTCAGTCATGACACGACCGCTGCCTGAGTATGCGCTCTCTTCTCATTTTCTCCGTGGCCACGCCCAAGTGCACCCACGCCACGTTTCCTGTCGCTACGGATCTTTCAGTTCCAACAGTCGATGCGCGTTTTCCCTTCATCCTCAGGCATCTCCAAGGAACAACGGCCGAATATGCCGGAGGAAGAGATTGTCCGTCACATTTTTCTCGATCGCGCTCCTCGATCTCATCAGTTCTTCTCTGAAGTCATCACCCATTTCTGCGGCTATTCGAAAGCCGATGTGAACAAGCTGACGAAGATCACGATTGAATCTCGGGTTCGAACGATCGTGGCTCAACGCCGAGATGAATTCCGCTGAGGACCAACCCGCGACGGCAGTGGGCTTCGGAAGGTTGCTCTGCTCAATCTCGACGACGGTCTCGTAAGGCCTGCGAAGTTCTTCCAGGCGATCGTAAGCCCGGGCATAGATCTTCTTGGCCAGAGTGAGCCCCTTAGCATCCGTGGCGAGTCCGGTCACCTCTTCCAGCCACGTTGTTCCGGCTGTCTTCAGGTGAATGCCCGATTTGCTTTTCGCGACGAGGGAGTGAATGCCCGGATAGAGCGAGAACTTGTCACTTCCTGAATGGACGCTCAGCTTGAGATCGGCCGGCAACGGGAAGGAGGTCTTCGCGAGCGCGACGACGGCGAGATCGCTCTTGAACTCCTTGAGAAATGACGCCACATCCCCCACATAGTCGATCCCCTTCAGAAACTTGCCACTAAACTTCGGAGCGACGGTCTGCACCGCCACTCCCTCCTCTGCCAGCCCGGCGAGGAAGAGATACAGCTCGGCCGGCGTTTGCGGCTCCAAGGCCTCATCCACGGAGACCTCCGTGACGAATGCTTTCTGTCCCTTCTGCTTCTTGACGTACGCGTAGATCCTTCCTGCCTCATGCAGAGCGAAGAGGTATCGGCGAGCGAAGCTGTGAATCTCCGGGGCCGTGATGGTGACCTCTCCGGAGAGATCAGGATGACGGAGTTTTCCGACTTTTGGCATCATTGAGTCGACGAAACGCTTGATTTCATCATCCGGGACCGACTTCCCAATGAAGTCCGCGACATCCAACGTGAAGAAGTCGCAGGCTCCAAGGAAACGGTCAACCGTCTTCAGACCTACATGATCCGCGTCGACGAAGTACCGCCGCCTCCAGCCTTCATCCCTCACCGCTTTGTCTGCGGCAGCTCGCGCCGAGGAGGGCTCAGTTCCTATGAGCGTATGCTCCCGGTTCGATTTGTTCCAGACCGGTATGACCTCGGCCCCTTCTTTTAGTGCCATTTTCAGTGCGCGGAGTTGTGCCCTTCCTTCCATGCCAAACCGATCACCGATGCCGATCGAGTATCGACCCAACGCAAGCCGCTCTGTTGCCATGGTTCTTCGCCTGATTTTACTTTGAGTGTGTCGAGACTACACTGCGCAGCCGCCACGCGAGAACACTAGTCCACGGTCGTGAAATGCCACACGGGCCCCCGCAAGGTATCGGACCCGGCTATCTCATCAATCCGCCAGAAATACCTGGTCTTCGGCTCGAGCTTTCCCGGCCGGAACTCGCGTCCGACTTGCGTGCAAATGTGCGGCGGATTGTTCTGCGAACCAAAGTAGACTACACACGACTCAGCATTCCGAGAAGGGAGCCACCGCACCAACACGGCCTCGATCGGAATATCGTACGATCCATCTCGAGGATTCGGCATCGAGACGCGCGGCAAGACGCTCGGCATCTCGTTCTCCGGATCCCACCGCCCACCGAATGTCCACCTGGCGGTGATTTGATCGTCCGTGGGGAATCCCTCAGCTGAAGCGAGGTTATCGGCAAACCACCGGAAGTCTCCGCCGATCCGATGACAATTGCAAAAGTAGTGCCGTTCCCCCCAAATCCACGGAATAGTGTTCGGAGACCGCGGAGAGTAGATAGGTCGATCAGCCATCTCTCTCGAGAAGATGCAATCGAGCAAATAGATCTGCGCATCGCGATGATGTCGCCCAAGCGGAAAGCCGGGTACGCCGTCGAAGAAGGAGTTCCGAATCACCAGCTTCTGGTCCTTCTGTGCGCTGCCGTCGTGCCAGATGCTTGCGCTCAGATTGTGTCCATAGAAGCGGCTGTCAGTTATGTAGCACCAACCCCTCGGGCAGACATAGTCCACCCAGCCTTCAAAGGAGCAGTTCGCGTGGTAGTACATCCCATCGCGGCGATTCCAGAGACTGACGGTGTCGCCTCCGTCGGCGATCACGTTGCAGTTCAGAAAGATGATCCGAGTCCCCTCGCCCCACACGGCGAATTGATGACCGTGCACTCCGTGCAGCGAGCCATAGTTGTTATGAACCGTGAGATTGGCCAGCGTCAGATTAGTGACGGTCGAGTCAATGTTGATCACCGCTGACCCCCAGTCGCTGCCCTGGTGATCTTTGTTCCAGTTCTCACGCAGCTCGGCGAAGATGATCCGCGTGCTGTCCCGATCCTCACCGACCAGCGTGACGAAGCTCTTATCGACATACACCTTTTCGTGATACGTTCCGTTCTTGACCAGAATGATCACATTTCTGGAATTATCTCTCGGAATCGAGTTCAGGGCATGTTGGATGCTCCGAAAATTCCCGCTCCCGTCTGCTGCCACGACGATCTGAGCACGCTCACTGCAGATCGCCTGAGCGAGCGGAGCGATGAGCAAAAGCAGTATGGTCGCGAGCTGCTTCATATTCCCGGCTTGTCGATCCTGGCGAAGCCTCCATCGGCTCATTTGAAAATGACCGCTGCCGAATCCGTGCCGGACACGAGTTCGAGTTCCCGCTTCGCCTGCGCAGCATCTTTCTTCAGAGCGGTAATGGCTTCCGTCTTCGCCCCGCTCGCGCGCACGAAGACGCCGGCGCGCGATGCGAGCGTGACTCGCTCAGCCTGCACGTCTCTGCAATTCTTCACTGAGAGAACCGGGCCGAACTTGAAGTCCAACCACACATCGGTGAGGCTGATGCTTTCCGCATCCTCCAGCGAGACAGCGCGCCTGGACGTGATCGAAAGATTCTTCAGCGCGATCCTTTGGATGGGCGCATCGGCAAGCCCGCGAATGCGCACCGCATCTGTCGCTCCGTCGCAAACGATGTTCTTGATGTCAAAGTCGCGGAAGTGCGGAATGCTGACCCTGGTTGAATCGTAATCGTTATTGCCGGTGTAGGACATGTCGAAGAGAATCGCCTCGTTGCCAATATCCTTCATCCGAATGCCGTCGACGAAGATCTTCTCCACCACACCACCGCGGTCGCGCGCTGTTTTGAACCGAAGCCCGATGTCGGTCCCCATGAACGTGCAATTCTTCACCGAGATATTACGCACCCCCCCATCCGTACCGCTGCCAATCACAAACCCGCCGTGACCGTGATAGACGATGCAGTCTGCGATGACGACGTTCTCCAGCGCCGACTCCGCCCTTGAGCCGTCACCTCGCGTCCCGGACTTCATGCAGATCGCGTCGTCGCCGGCATCAAGGACATTCCGGTAGAAGACCACGTTGCGGCACGCGTCGATATCGGCGGCATCCGTGTTCTGTCCCCACCAGTCATTGATGACGGACGTATTGCGAATAACGACGTCCTTGCACTCCATCGGATGGAGCACCCACGCCGGCGAATTGGTGAACGTCGGACCGTCGATCAGGACGCTGGTGCAGTTGATGAGCTCGACCATCGTCGGGCGCAGAAACTCCCTGGCGCCGGCAAATTCTTCGGGAGTCAGTCTCTTCTTGCCTTGGCGAAGGTTCTTGACATACTGGTCGCCATTGAGTGCTTCCCGCGAAGGCCACCAGATCTTTCCATCGGGGCTCACCACCCCGTCGGAGCCTATCAGCTCTTTCCATTGGCGCTCCGTGAGTTTTTCCTTCTTCGTCGGACGCCAGTGCTGACCGTTGCCGTTGAAGGCCCCTTTCCCCGTGATCGCAACGTTGCTCAATCGCACTCCATAAATCAAGGGGGTGCAGCGATAGCTTGTGCTTCTCGGCCTGGCGAACATCGGATAGTCTTCGAACTTCCCGCTGAAGAGCACGAGGGCCCCGGCCTCAACACGCAATTCGATATTGCTGTCCAACTGGATCGGCCCGGTCAGCCAAACGCCCGGCGGGATAACAACCGTGCCGCCTCCTTGCTTCGCACAGGCTCGAATCGCATCGTTGATCGGCTTCGTGTTCATCGTGTGCCCGTCTGAGAGGGCGCCGAAATCCGTTATGCTCACTCGGTGATCCGGGATCTTCGGCAGTTGAACCTCCGGCATCGGAAAGGGAAGGTTCAAGGTGTACGCCCTGACCTCCTGATCAGAAAAACCAGCCTGCGGGGCGGCAGCTCCCGGCGTCAACAATGCGAGAGTGAAACTGAGAGGAAGAAAAGATGCGACCGTTGCCGTTGCCCTCATACGACGCTGACCTCGTTGGCTAAGGTGAGAACCATGTTGCAGAGAATACGCGAACTCGACCTACTGAGCGGGGCTGATCCTGAACCACTGAAAATCCCCATGCCCAACGTTCTCAGGCTTTCGGGAGGCAGTGCTGAAGAGTCCCACCTTCGCGCCGATCCAGGCTCCCACCCGCGATTGGAACGGTTTGCCAATCTGCTCGAACCTCGCACCATCCAAGCTGTAGCGGAATCGGCAAATAGCGCCCGTGTCGACTTCAATGCTCATTGAGATCGGAACATCTCCGACGCGAACCCCCGCCTCCTCTTCCTCTACGCCGCCGTCTGCATTCCTGCAAACGACCTTTGTCAGTCGCATTCCGTCGGCCTCACTGACAAGGGCGAGGTAGGAATAATCCCTTCCCATGACGAGCAGGCCCGCTTTTTCACCAGCCATGGTCGGGTTGAATTTCAGGAGTGTCGTCGCTGTGAACGCAGGCGCAGGAAATTTCTGGAGCAGGAGGTTCGGAGCGTTCCAGAGGCCGGCCACGCTCTCAGGAAGAGCGACAGTATAGAGGAGCAGCACCCCTTTCTCAGCGGAGAGAGAGTACCACCCAACCGCGGGATTCGCGGGCCACTGCCATTGAAGGCCGAGAGTCGCCGACTCATACTCGTCGCTCGTTTGAGGATTCAGGATCGCGTATTGCCGGAGAACGTCCGGCTTCTTCCACCGCGTGACCGGTTCGCCATTACCATCGTGGTCCGGATCGGATCCCATCACCGGCCAGTCATTCCTCCATACAACCGGCTGCAGGTGAACGACTCTGCCGTAAGGACCTCGGTCCTGGAAATGCACGAACCATGATTCTCCCGTCTGCGTTTCGACCCATGCCCCCTGATGAGGTCCGTTGATTTTCGTCGCTCCCTGATGCAGAACCACCTTCTCCTCGTACGGACCGTAGACGTTCTTGGCCCGCAGCGCAACTTGCCAACCGGTTGGCACACCTCCGGCGGGGGCAAGGATATAATAGTATTCACTCCGTTTGTAGAATTTTGGGCCTTCAATCGTGGGGTGATTTCTGTGGCCATCAAAGACCGTCACACCGGCATCCAGAATGCGGCGGGCGTCCGGACTGAGCCGGTTGACGGTCAGTATGCTGTTGAAGCCTGCGCGGCTCTTCGCCCACGCATGGACCAGATACGCATTCCCATCGTCGTCCCACAAAGGACAAGGATCGATCCACCCCTTGGCCTCTTTGATGCACACCAGCGGCTCCCATGGTCCCTCGGGTTTCCTCGCTCTGGACGTGAAGACCCCAAGGTCAGGATCTCCGTAGAACACCCAGAATTGACCGTCGTGGTACCGGATGCTCGGCGCCCAGCATCCTTTCCCCTGCTGGGGCTTCTCGAACATGGGGGAGGGCAACTTGTCGAAGACGTGTCCCATGATTTCCCAATTCACAAGGTCGCGTGAGTGAAGAACCGGCAGACCGGGCACGCAGTTGAAGCTTGAGGAGACCAGATAGAAATCATCACCGACTCGGATAACATCGGGATCGGAGTAGTCGGCGAAGATGACCGGATTGGTGTAGGTCCCGTCTCCGTTGTCGGGAACCCATGCATCTCGCGGCACCGGATGCTGTCGAGGATTTGAAGAAGGTCTCTCGAGCATCAAAACAACCGCGAGCAACAAGAGGATGGAGATTCGCATGGTGCGGCTCTCGTCAGTCCACTCGTATCGGTTGAGCTTTCTCCAGAAGCCATCTGAAGAGATTCTCCGCAGCCTTGTCGTTTTCAAACGCTGCTGGGAGCTTCCTGTGCGTGATATACTCGTTGTAGAGCCACGGGTCTCCGACCGCAAAGACTGCCCCCTTGCCAACTGACGCGAATGCAATAATGACATCACCGCGGTCCGAGAGGAGCGCCGTCGCCAGCTCTTGAACTCTCAACGTGGAGATTTCCTTCATGTAGATCTGACCGACGCCTTTGAACAATGGTTGGTCAGGGAAGGAATCGAACTTCCCCATATCGTACGCGTCCCCCGTCACTCTGTTCCGGCTATCCTCGTTGAAGTGGATACCGAACCTTGCCGCCAGTTGATTGAAATGTTCGAACTCCGCGTTCCCTTTATCGTTTCCCATCAGAATGAGGACCCCGCCGCTTCGCACCCAAGCCGCAATAGCCTCGATCGCAGGGGGCTCGACATAGTTGGGATGTTCCGTCTCCTTCGGTGTATCGGGATCCACAATGATGTAGATGCTGGCCCGGCTGAGCGTTTCATCCGTGGGAGCATCGCAGAGTGTATCGATGGATGCCCCAAGCTTCGTGATAATCGAGCCGAGAACGGAGAACCCCGAATTCGTCGTGTCTTCCCACACGTAATGAAACGGAACCGGCTTCCCGTTCGCGTCCTTCCTCCACTCGTTATTGTAGAAGTTGTCGAGGCAAACAATCTTCCCGAGCCCGACCATCGATCCCACATCAAGTGGCCTCAGGACCTTGCTCAGCGGCAGATTCAATTCTTCAAGCCCCTCCGCAACGAGCCCCGCAATTTTCAGGGCGCCGAATTCACTGAAATGCGTGTTGTCCTGTCTCCCGTCGCGGACAGCCGTGAAGAGTGCTGGTTTGATCCAGAGGAACAGTTTCTTCGACTCCTCAACGCCAAGCTTCTGGAGCAGCTGCATGCTTTTCGCGTGCAAGTCGATCAGCGGAACGGCCTGCTCGGCGGCCAATTCTCGCACAACTGACGGATAGTCACCGTGAACGTCATAGAATTCCCCTTTGTCGTCGAAGCGTCTCCGGCACACCGGCGTGACCAGCACCGGTACAGCCCCCTTCGAACGTGCTTCGGTGATAAACCGCAACAGGTTGTTCCTGTAGTCGGTGTGGGCTTCAGCGCACCGAGTGGAATCCTCCTTCTTGGCATCGTTGTGGCCGAATTGAATGAACACATAGTCCCCGGGCTGGAGCCTCTCATAGACCGCCTGCCACAGACCCTCGGCAAGAAAGCTCTTCGTGCTCCTGCCGTTCCGGGCGTCGTTCTCAATCAAGACGTCGCTTGGGAAGAAAAGAGGGAAGACTTGTCCCCATCCTCGTTCCGGATTTCCAATGAGGGGTTTGTCCGCCATCGTCGAGTCACCGATCAGGAACACTCTCCTTTGGTCTCCCGTCGAGAGGGGAAGCAGAGGGAGTATGAGAAGGAAGATGACTCCGGTTCGACTGAAGTGAGGCCGCATCGGTATCAAGATCTTTCAGGAATTGAAGGTTGACCGTCGAAGCTGATCACACCCTGCGTCGGCTTCCGGTAGAGCCGTGTGTGGAGCCATCCGCCCGGGCGCAGAGTCCGCACACCGCATCATATGAAGGGTGCCTCAAGACGATTTCGCCCCTTCCATTGGGACCATCGTTACAGTCGGTGATGCCTTCTTTCCAACGCACGTCGACCGCAGGATCAACTCGGTCGGAATTTCGACGTGACGCTCCGGAACCTCATCCGGGTGCTCAATGATTTCAATCATCATCTGCACGGCCTTCGATCCCAGCTCGTGGGTAGGCTGACTCACACAGCTCAGGGAGGGCGAAATGAAGCGATTCGTGTCGCTATCGCCGAAACAGATGACATCAATATCGTCCGGTATGCGCAGGCCGAGTCCCTTGACAGCCTCATAGACTCCCAGCGCCACCGGAAACGTGGCGGCGAAGATGAACTCCGGCAGTTCGCCTTTCTTGTGCAGCTGCATGAATCCATTATACCCGGCGTCCTTCCCGTACCCTCCGTGGACGATCCACTCTTGCCTGATCGGCAGGCCATATTCTTTCAATGCCTGCTCAAATCCCAGAAGCCGATTCTTGCCGATATTGATCCAGGCATTGCCGCCGAGGAAGGCCAGTTTCCGGTAGCCGACTTTAATTGCGTGTTCGACGGCCCTGAACGCTCCTCCCCTGTCATCGACGAGCACGCTGCTGAAGCCGGGCAGACGCGGTTCAGGCGTCCGGTCGACAAAGACGATCGGAATTCCCATCTTCTTCACCCACGCGAAAATCTTGGTGTCTTTTGTTTCCTGCGAGATCGAGATGATGATGCCGTCCACGCGCATGGAGACGAGCGTCTCGATGTGCTTCCGCTCCCGCTCCGCGTTCTCCTGCGACACGGTCAGAATCGTCTCATAGTTGTTGTCAAATGCGGTATTGTAGATCGACTCGATCACCGACCCGAAGAAGAAGTGTGCGATCTTGGGAACGACGAGGCCGAGCATATTCGATCGCCGCGCCGAGAGGTTCCTCGCGATGAAGTTGGGGCTGTAGCCAAGCTCGGCCGCGACCTTCCGTACGATGTTTGCGGTCTTCTCAGAAATATCCGGATGGCCTCGCAGCGCCTTCGAAACAGTCACCCGGGAGACCTTTACCTTCTTGGCGATGTCATCGAGCGTAATATGAGATTTTCGTTTCACGTTCACACTCCTTGACGCAACTCAGCGCGCCGTCCGTTTCACTCGCCGCCTGAAGCGTGGAGTCACTTGTCGTTGACGCCCTTGGTCCTTCGATCACCTTTCTGCAATTCGATGGCAGCCAGGAGGAATGATCCATAGCCCTTCATGTCGTTCGTGCGCTGCGGTTCGCTGATGTAGTATTCGTAGCTTCCGTCCCTGTACGGCTTCCCACCCAATCCGGCTCCCTGGCAGGTGTGATGGAGATCGACGAAGCCACTAGCGTCGACCGTGACGAGGTTCTGGACGATTCCCCGAAATGTCTCCTTCGCTGTCTGAAAATACTTCCTCCCGAGATATCCCTTGTTGGCACCTTTGGCAAAGGCGTACGCAAGCATGCATGACGCGGAAGCCTCAAGGTAGTTCCCTTCCCTCGCGCCTTGATCTACCACCTGATACCACAAATGCGTCTTCTTGTCCTGAAACTTCAGAAGCGATGCGGACAGGTCGCGCAGAATTGAGACGAGCTCGTGCCCGCGAGAATAGTTCTTCGGCAGGAAATCCAGCACGTCCACCAAAGCCATCGCGTACCACCCCATCGCCCTTCCCCAGAAATTCGGTGAGCAGCCTGTCTCGGCATTCGCCCAGGGCTGTTGCTTGCTCTCGTCCCAGCCGTGATACAGCAGTCCGGTCCTCGGATCTCGCGTATGGTTGTGGATGAAAACGAACTGGTCCACGATGCCGTCAAGAGCCTCCGCTTCCTTGAACTTCACAGCATACCACGCATAGAACGGTTCGGCCATGAACAGCCCATCGAGCCACATCTGATAAGGATAGATCTTCTTGTGCCAGAATCCACCCTCGCGGGTCCTCGGTTGGTTCTTGAGCTGAAGGCGCAGCGTGTCGGCAGCATACTTGTACTTCTTCACTCCCGTCGCTTCGTGGAGCATCAGAAGCGCTCTGCCGACCGCAATGTTGTCGAGGTTGAAATCCTCGTAGTTGTACGTCCTGATGCTTCCCGAGTCCTCGACGTAGTGATCGATGTTCCCTTTTAAGAAATCGAAGTAGCGCCGATCATAGGTCAGCAGCCACATTTGGTGGAGCGCTTCCAGCATCAATCCTTGTTCGTAGTTCCACCGCGGGTTTGGCGAGCCTGAATCATATGTGACTGAGCCGGGGTGGCGTAAGATGAATGACTCCGCAATCCGTTTGGCCCACGGCCACGTCGTGGGGATTCGAAGCGAATCGATGGTCTCCGCCCCCCCGTTTCTTCCCTGGCCCACGTTTGGGGGCAGCTCGTGATGGCCTTCCCCTGGAACGGATGGCAAGACCGCCAGTGCGGAAATCAGTACGCTGACAACGGCCTCTTTCATAGAACCCTTAGCCGGTAAAGTACAGGTACGCCGCAAGGATCAGCAACAGGACGATTCCGGATGTAGCCACATCCCACCTTGTCCAGCTCGCCCTTGATTCCTTCTTATGTTCTTCCGTCACCGTGCCGTACGTCAGTCCGGTGATCTTCTCGTATGCAGGAGCCTCGGTGAGATAGCTCACGATGAACATCACGGCGATAGAAATAAGGAAGATGAGCAAGCTATAGTACTGGAAGAAAATGTTGTTCATGATCCAGAGGAACGAGCCCTCTGTATAGTGAAAGCCTTGAGTGAGTTTTACGGGAGTATCAATCGCCAGGCGGGCGAGGCCTAGAACGAACCCCGTGTAGAGCGCCGCGAGGCATCCCTTCGCGTTCAGACGCTTGTGAAAGACCCCAGCGAAGAAGACGACGAAGATCGGCGGCGCCAGGTATGCTTGAACGCCCTGGAGATAATCGTACAATCCCTTTCCGCCCCGAATCACCGGGATCCACATCAGCCCGATCAAGACCATCACCGTCGTCGCAATTCGCCCCACCCAGACTAATCGTTCCTGGGAAACGTTCGGCTTCAGGCGGGAATAGAAATCGATGGTGAAGAGAGTGGAAGAGGCATTGAACGCGCCGGCAAGAGAGCTCATCAATGCAGCGAGCAGTCCGGCGACCACGATCCCCCGCACCCCAATCGGCAAGACGTAGGCCACCATCAAAGGAAATGCTTGCTGCGCGTTATCGCGGATAATATGGCCATCCGGCCCGATCAACTGTTGCTGCAGCGCCGGTACTTTTCCACTCACTGCCAGTGCGTAGCAAATGATTCCAGGTATGATGAAGATGAACACGGGCAAGAGTTTGAAGTACGAGGCCATGATCGAACCGCGTCGTGCTTCAGTCTCATTTGGCGCTCCCAATGCTCGTTGGACGATGTACTGATCCGTGCACCAATACCAGAGACCGATGATCGGAGCGCAGAAGAGCATACCCAGCCACGGATAATTATCATTGAAATACCACGCCATCTTGCCGACCTCTTTAATCGGCGCCCAGGTGCCCTCCACGCCGGCCGGCACGAGCGGTTTCCAGAGATTGAACATCTCCGACCCGACGATCGAACGAAGCTCCGACCATCCTCCGACATACTGCAAACCGAAGATCGTGACGAGCGCGGAGCCGACGATCAACACAATTGTCTGCAAGGCTTCGGTATAGGCGACCGCGCGCATTCCGCCGAGGACCGTATAGAGACCGGTTATGACGATGACGAGGATGGATCCGACCCAGAAACTATCCATTCCCATTAAATTGACATCGGGAAGAAGGACCGAAAAAACTACGCCTCCGGCGAATACTCCGACAGCGATCTTTGTGAGCACATAGGCGACCAGTGATATCCCGGAGAGTACGGTGCGCGCCGTTGGCGAGAATCGTCGCTCCAGGAACTCCGGCATCGTGAAGACTTTGGATCTCATATAGAATGGAACCATGATCCACCCGAGGACCAGGAGACACCAGGCATGCAGCTCGTAGTGTGCCATGGCCACGCCGTCCGTAGCCCCGGAACCAGCCAGCCCGACGAGGTGCTCGGAGCCGATGTTCGACGCAAAAATCGATGCGCCGACGATAAACCAACCGAGATGACGCCCCGCCAGGAAGTAGTCTGTTGAAGTGTTCTGCCGCCTCTTGATGACCCACCACGCCAGGGCGAGAATAATGCCGAAGTAGCCAGCTATGACGATCCAATCGAGGGATTGTAGTTTGCCCATAGGTACTTTCGCCTCTCGAACTCAGTTCTTGGACTGAGGACTATGGATTAAGAGACCGGAAACCAGAATACAACAAAGCATCCAGCCAGCGCGGGGGCACTGACTGGATGCTTCGCAATTAGCCACGTGTGTAAGGATTGATTGCCAACCCATTGTCCGCGGATCGATCCTAGATTGTATAGAAACGGCTGACCCTGACAGTCATGATTGAGTGGTTTGCTATATTGCACTGCCAAAACATTAATCGCTAAGGAGCTCAGCCATGGATTCTATCACGTTTGTTGGTCTCGATGTCCA
>Ga0315277_10000258_pt1 | contig 89908 bp, 93 predicted proteins | sample YL17G05_15_MG_FD_203695 | JGI IMG/M metagenome (GOLD analysis project Ga0315277, IMG submission 203695) | Sediment microbial communities from Yellowstone Lake, YNP, Wyoming, USA - YL17G05_15 | ecosystem: Environmental > Aquatic > Freshwater > Lake > Sediment | place: USA: Wyoming | collected...
AAATAATAATACGGGATAAAATCAAAAAAAGAGTCCCAATGATCTAGACATTTATTCTAGGTGCTCAGTCGCGGCGTCTAGACTTTTTGTCCAGTTTAGAAAAGATTTAAAAAGAGAAGAGAGTTATTTTTATTAACATAATCCCAGGTAATCGCAAGGTTGCCTGATGCTTTTTTAAAAATGGTAAGCAATTCTATATTTATTATTGATGCAGGTTATTTATCTTTTATAACTAAATTTCTTGGAAAAGGAGAGCATCTAAAATTTAAAATTGAAGATTTTGTTAGGAACATTTCAAAAAAAGCCAATACAACCTGCAAAATTGTTCATTTCTATACTGCTCCACCATACAAAGGTCCCAAACCTACAGAAAATGAAAAACAAAGGCAAAGAAGTTATGATAAATTCATTTTAAAATTAAGAGAAATAAAAAATCCTTTTATAGTTATAAAAGAAGGAAGATGCCAAAGAATAATTAATGAAAAGGGGAAAGTAGACTATTCCCAAAAGGGAGTAGATACGTTGATTACAATGGATTTATTAAAATTATCCTTGAATAAAGAATATGATAAAATATTGATACTTACTTCTGATACAGATTTTGTTCCTGTTATAGAAGATATAAAGAAAGAAAAACAAGTTGTTCTAGTTTATTTCACTGATAGAAAAAGAAAATCTGGTTTTACATTATCAAATCATCTTTGGAATGTTTGTGATAAAAAGATAAGAATAGGTTTAACAGATTTTTTAGTATAAGCTTCAATTCCCCACCGCCTCTCAGTCGCGGCGTTCTCGTAATATTTAAAAAGCTTCTTTATTACTTATAGTAATGCCAAGAAAGAAGAAAACTGAAACTAAAGAAGTAGAGAAAGAAGAAAAGAAAAAGGAAGAAGCCCACGTTGAACTTACTGAAGAGCAAAAAGCCAGAGCAGCGAAAACAGAGAAAGAAATTAAGATAAAAATGGGTGGAGCAGAGGAATTATCACCTGAAACAATAGTTGCTTCTGAAGAAGAAATTACTGAAAAAGATAATTTACTTGTTCCTTTGGAGTATTATGTTAAAACAGCTGTTCATCTTGGAACAAGAGCCGTAACTCCAGACATGAGAGAGTATGTTTATAAAAGACGTGCTGATGGAATTGCTGTTTTGAATACAAAGAAAATTGATGATAAAATTACAAGAGCTGCTGAATTTTTAGCTCATTATGAACCTGGTAAAATTGTTTTTTGTTGCAAACGTGAAAATTGTGAAAAAATTGTAGAAAGTTTTGGAAAAGCAACAGGAATAAGAGTTTTTACAAAATATCCTGCTGGAATAATAACTAATTCCTTGTTAAGTGATTTTTTTGAACCTGATTTGATTTTTGTTTCTGATCCTTGGGTTGATAAAAATGCTTTGAAAGATGCTGTTGTTGTAAGATTGCCTGTTGTTGCATTATGCAGCACAAATAATTTAACTAGATATGTTGATTTGGTTGTTCCTTGCAATAATAAAACTCCAAAAAGTATTGGTTTAGTTTTATATTTAATTGCTAAAATCTTTCTTGAGAAGAAAGGAATAAAGAAAAAAATAAACATCAGTGATTTTTGTGATGTTTGTGGATTTGAAGAAAAGAAAGAAGAACTTAACTTAGAAGAAGCAAGAAAAATAATTAAGAAAAAGCTTGAAGAGAGAAAAGCCAAAGAAGCTGAGAAAAAAGAGTGAATTCTAAAAGCCTCTGGAGAGACTTGAACTCCCGACCCACGCTTTACGAAAGCGTTGCTCTACCAACTGAGCTACAGAGGCACTAAAATAATAATTATTTTCAGATTAAAAAGTTATCTAGATGAAGAATTTCCTATTTAGTTTTCTCTTGTTTTTCGTTTTTCTTTCCTTTCTCAACATGAATCATATCAAATGCATTTTCTTTTTGATCAAGTAAGATTTTTCCTTCCATGTCAATATGCATCTTTAGTAACTGAAAAGAAGAAAAAATAACAATTATATTCCATATTTGTTTGTTATCTACTTTTTGAAGAATTATAATCGCTTCTGTTATGTCTGAAATTATTTTTTGTTTTTTAATTTCTTCAAGGAACATTTTTTTAACATCTTCTAATTCGATTTTAATTTTTGTTTCTAATGGTTTGAAATTTTCAACTGGTTTTTCTAGCTTATCCATCTTTACTTTTACTTGATCATCTTGTATAAAGAAAGTTACAATTTTTTCCTTGCCAAGAAGATAATCTATTTGTCTAGAATCTGTAAGAATATTTCCATGTGCATTTCTCATTGTAAAAAAAGCACTATACATCTTGGCATGCGGATTATCTTTTTTAAAGTTCTTGAATTCTGCACTATGTTCAATTTTTTCTAAAGTTTCTTTGAAAGACATTTTTAATCTCTTTTTTCGATTTTTTCTTTAATAACTTTGATAAAAGAATCAAGTTTTATTCCAAATTTGACTTTTCTTCCTTCTCTTACTGCAATTGTTTTCTTTTCTTCTTCTTTATCACCTATCACAATGATATAAGGAATTTTTTGCATTTCAGCTTCTCGAACTTTATAATCAACTGTTGTGTTTTTAAAATCAGAATCAACTCGAATTCCAGCTTCTTTGAGTTCTTTGAATATTTTTTCAGCTGTTTTAACATTTCTGTCTGTAAATGATAAGACTCTTACTTGAACTGGAGCAAGCCATAAGGGAAGATTTCCATTAAGATGTTCTAATAATATTCCAATAAACCTTTCTAAAGAACCAAAAACAGTTCTATGTAGCATAACAGGAGTGTATTCTTTGTTGTCCTCTCCAGTATATTTTAATTCAAATCTTTCTGGCATTGCAAAGTCAAGTTGAATTGTTCCACATTGCCATGTTCTGCCTTGTGAATCTTTTAAATGAAAATCAATCTTTGGACCATAGAATGCGCCGTCACCCGCATTTACTTTAAATTTTATTTTCATCTTTTTTAGAACATTTTCAAGGATTTTTTCTGCCTTGTCCCATTGTTTATCTGTGCCTATTCTTTTTTCAGGTCGTGTAGAAAGTTCAACATGATATTCAAATCCAAATTTTTTGTAAAACTTATCATCTAGTTGCATTATTTTTATAATTTCAGATTCGAGTTGTTCTTCTGAACAATAAATATGAGCATCATCTTGAATGAATTTCACAACTCTAAATAATCCTGCCAAAACTCCTGAAAGCTCTAATCTATGAACAATTCCAAGTTCAGCCATTCTTATTGGTAATTCTTTGTAACTTCTTGGTTTGTTTTTGTAAACTAAAATTCCTCCTGGGCAATTCATGGGCTTTAAAGCAAGTTGTTTGTTTTCATATTCTGTTAAAAACATTGCATTTTTGTATTTGTCCCAGTGTCCTGATATGAGCCATAGTTTTTTATCTAAAACTTGAGGTGTTGAAATTTCTTCGTAGCCTGCTTTTTCATGTTCATCACGCCAATAATTTATTAATTCATTATAAATTATCAAACCTTTATTGTGCCAGAAAACCATTCCAGGAGCAACTTCTGAAAAACTGAACAAATCTAGTTTTTGTCCAATTATTCTATGATCATTTTCTTTTAATTTTTCTCTGTCAAGTTTTGTTTTTGAAATTTCTCTTAATAATTTAGAATAATCAATTTTTTCTTCTTTTTCTGTAGTTGATGTTTTTTTTATAATACCTTCACTTAGAATTTCTCTGCTTAATTCTGATAAAGGATGTCCTTTACATTTCAATTCAAATTCCTTATACCAACCAAATGGAGCTCTAAAAACTTTGAAATTTTTATCTTTTGCAAGAATTTTTTCAGTATTTTTTAAAACTTGTTCTGCAAATGCTGGTTTTGACAAGTTAGAACTTAGATGAGCATAAGGATAAATTACAATATTCTTTGCTTTTACTTGATTTGCTATATCTTTTATATTCTCTACAAGCTTTTCTTCAATTCCTTGCTTGTCTGAGCTTTCTACTGCTGTAAAAATAACTAAGCATTCCCTAACTTCTATTAATTTTGGCTCAATTTCTTCTGGCTCTTTTATTGCTTTTTTCACTGCTTTGAATTTTATGTAATCACAGTGAAGACTTAGTATCTTCATGTTTTGAGAAAGTTAGAGATATTTATAAAACTTTTTAGTTTAATCTTGCCTTTTCTGCAAGTCTCATTAAGGTTTCTGCATTTCCCACTTGAAGACTTTCAGGTCCACAAACCAACCAAACAGAACCGTTGTCAAGCCTACCTGTTAGTTTGCCAGCATTAGCACCACCTTGTTCTTCAGCAATACAAAAACAAAGTTCTCTTGCAATAGCATCTCTTGTAGATCCAAATCCTATTACATCACTTCCAGAAACTCCATTTAGATCTTTATATAATTTTTTACCCCAAAAAGCATCTTGTCTAATCATTCTTCCACCAGTAGATAAATACCAATCATAGAATGCATCTGTGCTAGCACCATTTTCATTTAATGCTCTAAATGAAACTGGAATAATTAAATATCTTCCAAAAACAGATGGAGAAGTTTCGTATCTTCTGGCGCCAAGAGTACCCATTTTAACTCCGAAGTTTTTATTCCAAAAAATATGAGTTGCCCAATACTCTCTATCATCCCAATTCCAATTATCATCAAAAGTTGGTTTTTCTTCATTATTTTGATGAGGTTGAGGATGATGAGAAGGTTCAGAAGGTGTTCTTTGAATATCTTCATGAGATGTTTTTTTATTTAAGTTAGGGTAATTTGGAATATTGCTTTCTTCTGGTTTTGGATAATTAACGCTAATCCAAGGTATATTATCTATTGAAATCGAATATCCATTAAGAGAACCATGTTCTACATCAATAATTGTTCTTCTAGACTTTGGACCATTTAGATTGTTCCATCCTCTTATTATTAGATCGTTGCCAGAAACATACGCTGTTTCTGGAATTACACCAAAATCACTCATAGGATCAGAATCTTCATATCCTTGAAATACCGTGAAGCAATGATATTTGTAAGTCCATGAACTGTCTGGATGTTTTTTCACTTCTCCTCTTCTAAATATGAGTCCCCATTCATTAGGTTGATTTGTATTAAATGCAATTTCTTCTAAATTTAATTTAGGCGGTGATTGGATATCATTAGTTTCTGTTGTTTCTATATATTGTTGATAATGAGATTTTGCTGTTGGTTCTTTTGGTTTTACTGTACTTGCGCTTTTATTTTGAGAACTGGATTGTGCTTGTTTTGATTGATAATTGTGATTTTGTTTTAAATTATTTTGTATAGAGTCATATGCATCTTTTGCAGCTTTGATGGTTGGTACGGCAATTTTTTTGCTAACTTCTACAGTTCTTTTAATTCCAGGAATGGCATTATGTATTTTTTGTTCTAAAGTTTTACCAGGGGTGAAAACATATGCTCCTATACCTATACCTATGGCTAAAAGGACTAATGTTCCGCAAACTTTTGTTCTCCAACCCATATGATTATTAGTTTTTTTCATCTTAAATACCTTTTGGTGTTGTCACTTTCTGGGCGTTAATAAAACAAACATTAAATTGTGCATTATTGAGAATAAAAAGTTTTAAATATACTAAAGATATTCTATTAATAAAATGAAAGAGGGACAAAAAAAAGTTATTTTTTTAACGATATTTTTAGGAATTTTAATTATCTTAGCCTTTTCTGCATCTGCAAAAATCGTTTATCTAGATTCTGCTGAAGTTTATAATCTTGGAGACAAAATAGACCAAAAAGTTGCTGTAACAGTTAGTCAGGATTTTGATGGTTTTTTTAGGGTTGTTTTAAAATGTTCTGACAATCTAGACAAGTTAGTTTATTATTCTCCATTAAAATTGAAAGCAGATGAAGAAAAGAATATTGAGCTTAATTTTGATTTTAATTCTCCTGGAACATGTAATTTTGTATCTTCTTTAGAAAAAGAAAATGATATTCAGGAAACTGTAATTTCTGATAGTTTTTTAATCTCAGATAGAATTAATGTTGAGCTTACATTAAACAAGCAATTTTTCATGCCCAAGGATCAGTTGAGTTTTAAAGGAACTGCCATCAGAAAAAACGGCCAAGTATTTAGCGGAGCTGCTTATTTTCAAATTTTTGATCAAAATCAATCTGTAATTGTTAATAAGGGCACTTTTGATTTTTCTTTAGTTGTTCCTGAGAATGTACAACCAGGAAGTCATGAGCTTAGAGTTGAAGTTTCAGATGATTTTAATAATCGTGGAGAGGCTAGTGTTTCTTTTAATGTAGCATCTATTGCATCTTCTTTAATTATAGAAGTTAACAATGAAACTATCTTGCCTGGAACAGATCTAATTATGACACCAAAACTTTTAGATCAGTATAATAATACTTTGCCAGAGAATGTTTCTTTGAGATTGAATAGGATAGATTCAAAAATACTTGGTTTTTCTCAGAAAACTTTGTTGCTTGAAGAACTTTTAGTTAGTGGCGATTCTAGTATTTTTAATTTCAATAACATTGCAGAACCTGGCGATTATATAATCTCTGTTTATTCTGAAGGTTTTAATGCCGAGAAAATAGTAAATGTTCCAATTGTAGAGAGTGTAGATATAGATATAAACAATGGCACTATTGTTGCAACAAACATAGGTAATGTTCCTTACAAGAAACCAGTGCAAGCTGATTTAACTTTTGGAAACTTTTCTAAAACAATTATTTTAGATTTGAATCTTAAAGTTAATGAAACAAAAACATTTAACTTACAAGCACCAAAAGGAACTTATGATATTGTTGTTAATTTAAATAATACTGTTAAGAAATTTACTGGAATTCCTTTAGTTGGAAATCTAGTTGCTGCTATTAATCTTGGAAAAGAAGGACAAGAATCTAATGTTACACAAAAAACAAGTTATCTTTGGGTAGTTGTCTTAGTTGTTGTTATATGTGTAGTTTATCTTTTTGGAAGAAATTTTATTACGTTAAAGAAAAAACCAAGAGCCCAAGGAAAATCATATTCTGGATATGTTTCTGTTTCAAAGAAAGATAAAGAAGATTTAGAGTCTAGTGTTAGATCAACTGCTCCCGCAATTACTTCATTAAGAAGTTCTAGTTCTTTTAAAAAACCAGAAGAAAAACCTATTTCTAAAGCTGTTTCAAAACCTTCAAATGAAAAAATAAGGACTTTTGCAACAAGTGTTATTCCTAGAGATAGTTCTGGAGCGAGATTTGTTTCATCTTCATCCGAAGATCCTGTTAATAAAGTATTTTTAAGAAATGCTCAAAGACTCGAAGCAAATTCAATAAGTGAATCTAAATTACTAGGCGTTGATAAAAAAGAAGCAAGCATAGCTGTTGTTAGGATAAATGGAATGATGTTGCTTGAAAATTTGAAGAAAAGAGATAGTGCTGCTTTTGAACGTGTTTTGAATGATTTGTTTGGATATGTTGTTGGTGTTGTTGGAAGTCATGGAGGTGTTGCGAGCTTGCATGGAAGTAAAATATTAATGTTCTTTCCAAAATCAGGAGAGGAATTGAATGCAATTAAAACAGTTTCTGAAATAAATAAATTTGTTGAAAGATTCAATGAGAAATGGAAATCTGAACAAGTAAATATTTCAATTGGTTCTGGCGTACATTCGGGACAAGTTGCATTTATTATGCAAAGCAAAGAATTAAAATATAGTTCTTCTGATGCTGTTGCTATCGCAGATGCTTTAGCAAATAAAGCATTTAAAACAGAAATTTTGATGAGTTCTAATGTTTATGGAAAAGTTGCTTCTGTTGTTCTATCTAAGAAAATAACTCCTTTGCATCTTGGTTCTGGCAAGGCAATTGAAACTTATATGATTCAACAGTCTCAACAATCAAACAGAGAAGACAAAAGCCCTGTTAGAAAAATTCTTGATAGAATGCAATAATTCTTCTCTAAAATAATCTAAGAAAATAGAATTCCAAAAAGATTTCTCTTTTTATTCATATATAATAAAGAATTATAAAGAAAAAAGAAAAAAAGAAAAATTAAAAATTAAACTAAAATTTTTTTCTCTTCTTTACTGCTGTTGTTATTCCTAATGCTAATGCTACTATCACAACTACTATCAAAACTCCTACAAGTAAACTACCTTTGCCAGTTTTTCCAACTGCTGCTCCTGTTACACCCGTATTAGAGGTATCTGAAGCTGGGCTGTTAGATTCTGGACCTGCTGCTGGAACTTCGCATGTTTTTATTTGAGCTGGCTTATCTGTTTCAGTGCCACATTTATTTGAATCCACACATGATCTGTGTGCTGTGCCACCTATACATGCATTCCAATCTGTACATGTCCATGATTCTGTGCATTTTGTAGGTGTTGATGAACTGCTTCCACCTCCACCACCGCCGTGATGTGTTTGCTCTTCTATACATTGGTAGTTTTGACATACACCTGTTTCACAAGCTCCGCAACTTCCACCACAACCATCATCTCCACATTGTTTTCCTGAACAATTTGGAGTACATTGTTGTCCACTTATTGGTCCTCTTGGCCAGAAAGTGATTTGGTTTCCGATGCTTGTTATATCAAAAGCTGTGTCAACAATTGCTAATGGATTTGTTGAATCATCGAATCCAACTCCAATTTTGTAGTTTAAAACACTACATCTTGGAACCGAACTTGGTGCATTGAATCTTAGAGCTATGTTTCCATTGCCTAAGTTTACAAAGTTCCAACCTCCAAAACCAATTTCTTCAACAATTGTTGAAGGAAGAATAATTGGACTTAGCCATTCTCCATTTGGCCCACATAATTTTTCCATTTGCATGGCAATTGCGTTTCCACCATGACATAAGGTCATTACATAGTCAAATTGAGTTGTTGTTCCAGATCCGGCAGTCACAGTTTGTGATTGGGGATATACAGTCCAGTAGACATCATAAACTAAGTTGATAGTTACACTATCCGAACCTAGGTTATCAAGATAATCTTCTGCACTAACTTCCACAGTATATGTTCCTGCAGGGTATGAATGATTCATAACTCCCTCCCATACATTTCCATTTAAATGTAATTGTACAGTTTCAAGAACAGATCCTATAGAGTTAATCAATTTTGCAGTTACATTTGAATGATCTAATCCAACGCCACCATCATCTGTGGCTGTTGCTCTTACACTGAAGATAAGTAGATCACAACCAATGTTTCCTGCTCTTGGGTTTATAATATCTATTGTTGGTCCTTCATTGTCTAAGAAGTCTATTTCTGTTTGGATAGTTTCCCAGTTTCCTAAGTTGTCTACACTTTGGTATTCAATTGTATGAACTCCAAATTGATATCCATTCAAGGTAAATTGTCCTTGGTAATTTATCCAATCTCCACCATCTATTCTGTAATGTGTATAATCACAACCGCTTTGAGAATCTACACATGATAATGTGAAAGGTGTTTGACTTGTTACATACCATTCATAGTTTGGCTCGCCAGTATAGTTTGGAGCGCCAACCATTTTAGTTGTTATAGGTGGTTCATTGTCTATCTTGTGGTTTTGGAAATGTGTTGTTTCAACATTGCCATTTTCATCAGTGCTGTTCCATGCAAGACAGTAGTAACCGTCTTCTGTTCCTAAGTTGAATGGATCATCATAACCATTCCAATCACTCCATGTTCCTGGAGTTGAATCATTACAACAGTTTGTTAAGTCACCACAATATTTTATTTTATATTGTATTAACTCACATTCAGAACCTGGGATTGAATATGGCGCATTTGGATTTTGCGCACATAAATCTGTACAGGTTAAGTCTACTAATGTGCGATCACTTAGGTAGAAATTTCTATCATTTCCATTTGGCCATGTTGGTCCGTTGAAACTTTTTATAGTTACTGGTGGTGTTTGATTATCAATACAAACATCACAGCAAGCGTCTTCGCCTTGTGGAATCTGCCAAACACTAGTTATTCCAGGATTTTCTTGATTTCCCAGTATGTCTCTAGCTCTTCCGCAAACTCTATGTTGACCTTCTGTTAAAGATGGTGTAACAAAAGCTTGTGGTGAGAACCAGTTAACTGACGTATCTCCCCAGTTTGTTTCATCTTCAGTATTTTGGATATTTTCCCAAGGAAGGGTTAACATATCCCAACCATAATCTGCTCTCGCAACACCACTTTCATCAGTTGATGTTCCGTGGGTTATGATGGAGCTGTTATATGGCAATACAACATTTCCAGCTTCACAAGGGGCAGGGTTAGAAACTCTGTCTACATGTGTGAAAAAAGTTACATCTGTATCGGGTGCAGTGTTATCACATTCTACTTGAAATTCAATCAAGTCGATATATGACCAAGCATTATTCGAATTTTCATCGTCTTTTGCCTGGAATCTCAACTTGAAATTGTTGATTTCAGCTAATGTGTTAACATCAGCAGTTACGTCAAAAGTAACAACTTCATCTTCACAAGAATCTGCTCTTTCATCGCAAACTGCTCTTCCTAAGACCAGTGGTTTCCATACGCCATCAGCATAGATCAAAATTCTTGCCTCATCAACTGGAGAGTTAGTATGCCATTCTACTGTTACTTTTGTACTAAGTAGACTGCATCTCTCAATTGCAGGGCTGAATCCAAATTCAATGTATTCAGTATTTTGATAGTCCGCGTACCAGCTCCCATTATTTCTATACCATATATCATCGCTTGAACTTACTTTTGCTAAGTCAGAAGGCGTTAAAAGATGGTGTAAAGGGAATGGACTTGGTGTCTGATCATCTCCAGAAGTTGCATAGAACGAACTAGTACTTGCTTGAACACCTACAACTAGTATCATTACTGATATTACTATAGTAGCAAGGAATAATATTCCTTTGCTTTTCATTTTAATCTCTTTTTAATAAACCTCCTTTCAATGCTTAAAGCTTAATTAGATTATGTTTAAAATACATGTATCTATGAGCGAATTTTTCTTTAAAAGCATTGTTGCATGTTAACACATATATTTTACCGTCGATATTTGTTATAACTTGCGTGTAACACTCACCCTATCTTGGTGAATTTTTCTGCGAAGTAGTAATTATTTTTGGTTTTTTGTATGAAATTTCCCATGTCAAATTATAACAATAAGCACCAACATTATTAATTTGAATTAAATCTCCTTGTTTTAGATTTCCATAAAATTTTCCTAAAAGATCATTTGAAAACAATAAAGGTCCTGCAAGAATGAATTCTTGCTTTTTTTCAGAATCTTCTTTTTTAATATTAATCTTTCTAAAGGTAAATGATGAGAGAGCAATTTTGGGCAATAGATTTATTCCTGCATCAAGAATTGCGTATTTTTTACCTTGATTTTCTTTTATATAATGAACTTTAGCAATTATAAATATAGAATCTGAAACTAAACATCTTCCTGGTTCAAGAATTAATGTTTCAAATGATGTTAGGGTTGAAATTAATTTGAAATAATCTTCCCATGAGCAATTTAAATTTTTTAATTGAAAATTATCAGGAAAACCCCCACCAAGATCTAGATATTTTAATTTTATATTAAGATCTTGTAATAACTTTTTAATATTTTCAATATAATTTTTATATGCATCTAAGGTTTTTTGTGTTCCTGGATGAGAACTTAATGCAATAACTTTTAGATTTAAAGATTCTGCAAATTTTATTGCTTTTTTTATCTCAGATGCATGAATTCCAAACTTACCATCATTAAAGCAAACTCTTATTCCAATTTCTTTTCCACCAAGCTTTGAAATTTTTTCTATTTCTTGAAAAGAATCTGCATTAATTAAATAATTTAATTTTATTGCTTGTTTTATTTCATCTTCTGTTTTACATGGACCATTAAAAACTGTAAATTTTTTAAAATTTTTAACTAAATTAATTTCTTGCATTGAAGCAACCTCAAAATCTGAATCATTTTCATTTAATGTTCTAAGAACAGGAATCATTGAATTTGTTTTTACAGAATATGATATTTTAAATGAAGCAAAGTATTTTTTGCATAACTGTTGAAATTTTTGTAAATTTTCTTCTAATTTCTTTTCATCTAGTAAAAAATAAGGTGTTTTCATGATATTCTAAGAATCAAAAGATATAAAAATTTTCTTAAATTAAGCAAATTATGAAAAATGCCAAAATTGATGAAAAAGTTAGACAAGATTTAGAAAAACAAGGGTATAGATTAGTTGGCAAACACAGCGCAATTAAAATTTGTGAATGGACTAGGAAGGCTATTCGTGGGGATGATTTTTGCTATAAGCAACAGTTTTATGGAATTAAATCGCATAGATGTGTTCAAATGTCTTGTTCTTTGATAAATTGTCAGAATACTTGTTTACATTGTTGGAGGGATTTAAGATATACAATTCCTATGACTGTTGCGGATGCAGATTCTCCTAAGAAAATTATTGATGATTGTATAAAAGAACATAAAAAAATTCTGCAAGGATTTTTAGGAAATAAAAAAATAGATAGAGCTAAATTTTTTGAAGCTTTAAATCCTAAACATTTTGCAATTAGTCTAACTGGAGAAGCAACATTGTATCCTAGACTTGCTGATTTTATTAAAGAACTTAGAAAAAGAGAAATAACTTCTTTTCTTGTAACAAATGGTTTATTGCCTAAGAAATTATTAGAATTGAAAGATAAAAAAGCCTTGCCAACACAGCTTTATGTTTCTTTGAATTATCCAAATGAAAATCTTTTTAGAAAATTAACTAGAAACAAGGAAAAAGATGCTTGGAAAAATTTAATTCAGAGTTTAGAACTTTTGCATAAATTAAAAACAAGAACAGTTGTAAGAATAACTTTAATTAAAGGTTTTAATGATTTTAATTTAGAAGAATATACTAAATTGATTAAAATAGCCAAGCCCAAGTTTATTGAGGTTAAAGCCTACATGCATGTTGGTTATTCTACAGAAAGATTGAAAGAAGAAAATATGCCCTTGCATTCTGAAGTTAAAGATTTTGCAAAAAAACTTTCTAAATTAATTAATTATAAAATTCTGGATGAAAAAGAAAATTCAAGAGTTGTTTTGTTGGGAAAAAGTGAGAAAGGCAGAATGTTAAAATTGAAAGATTAATTTTTCTCAAGTATTTCAACTTTAATTCCTTCTTTTTTACAAAGTTCTGAGAATTTTTCTGCATCTGTTTGTGAACCAACTATCGCGCCATAATGCATCGGAATTGCCAGAGTTGGTTTTATTATTGAGGCAGCTTTTGCAGCTTCTTCTGCTGTCATTGTATATGTTCCTCCAACAGGAAGCAAGGCAACAAATGTTTTATTTTTTCCATATTCTGCTAATTGAGCCATTTCTTTGATATTATCTGTGTCTCCTGCATGATAAATTATTATATTTTTAAATTGTAGAACATAACCAACATAATTTTCTGATTTTGGATGAAAGTTTTTATTAGTATTATAAGATGGAACTGCTTTTATTTTAATATCTTCAAAATCAGCTTCTTTTCCTGGCTCTACAAGAAACAGTTGTATTTTTGATTCTATTCTAGCAATTGTACTTTGGCAATCTGGTGTGCAAACTATTATTGAATTATCTCGAGTTATTTTTTGCAAATCTGCCAAAGAACAATGATCATAATGGCTGTGTGTTATTAATATTAAATCTGCTTTTTCAAAGTTAGTTAGTTTAAATGGATCTATATAAATTATCTTATTTGATGCTTTTATTTTAAATGCAGAATGACCTAACCAGTCTATTTCTATATTGGCAATTTTCATTTCTCAACAAATCTATTTTAAGTTTCCTTTGTAAAGGAATGATGCAATTATTAACAACACAGCTGTTTCAACTCTGCTTGTAAATAGTATCACTATTCCCAAGATAAGCATCAACCACCAAGCATGTATCTTTTTTTGTTTGTATACTATAATTAACATTACAGTTATTATAGCCAATACTAACCACATAATGCTGTAGGCGAACAAGGTTTCTTGACCGAGGGTTGCAGTTAATTGAACACCTTTCTCTGCTGCTTTTTCTATAGCCCACTGATATCCTCCTGCCAAAACAAAAACAATATTCACTACTAGAATTCCCAATGCTATCAAAGCCAATACAAACCACGCATTACTTTTTTTTGTTTGCGTTTGTGTTGCTATTTTTGTTGTTTTTTTTGCCATCTTTTGGCCTCTTTTCATGATATATTAAAGATAATTTTCTTTTTAAAGGTTTTGTTTATTTCAAACTAAAAAATCCTTTTTGAATTAAGAAAATTCCTGCGATGAATAACACAATTCCAGGCATTGCTGCAAAAACAGTCAGCATAATTATTGCTGCAACAATAAAATCAAGCACATTTCCTAAAGATATTTTTTCTAGTGAAAAGAATATAGACTTTGCAAGTAAATAAAATGCTCCAACAAGAAGAACAGGCGTTACGATTAATTTTAATATAGCAAGAAATAAGAAAATTCCAAGGATTATATCTAAAATTCCGAGAATTTTAATTATCATTTTAAGGTCTTAATCTTGTTATTGTTCTTGGGAATGGAATTGCATCGCGAATATTATCTAGTTTGCAAATCCATTGAACTAATCTTTCTGTCCCTAAACCAAAACCAGCATGAGGAACTGAGCCATATCTTCTGGAATCTAAGTACCAATCAGAATCTCCAAGATCAATTTTTGCTTTTTTTAATCTTTCTTGAATTTTTTCTAAACTTGGTTCGCGTTCTGAACCATCTGCAATCTCGCCTACATTAGGAGCAAGAATATTGAAGTTCATTCCAGTGCCTAGATTTTTGGGATCTTCACCATGATAAAACTTTAGAATTTCTAAAGGATAGTTTGTAACAACGATAAAATTATCATAGAATTTTGCAAGTTCTTTTTCCTCTTTTCCTCCGAAATCATCACCATATTTGATTTTGAAACCTTTTTCTTGTAATTTTTTTATAGCATCTTTATAGGTTATTCTTGGAAATGGAGCCTTTATTTTTTTAAAATAATTTTCATTTACATCTAAAGCTTGCAATTCAACTTTATTTTCTTCAAGAACTTTTTTTATACAATTCATAACGCAATCTTCTGCAATTTTTATTAAGTCATCTCTGGATGCCCAGGCTTCTTCTACTTCACAATGCCAAAATTCTGTCAAATGTCGTGTTGTTCTTGATTTTTCTGCTCTGAAACTTGGAGCTATGGCATAAACTTTTTCAAATGCATTAATGAAATTTTCAGCATAAAACTGCCATGACTGTGTTAAATATGCTTTTTTTCCAAAGTAATCTAATTTGAAAACTTCTGAACCGCCCTCGCTTGTTGCTGCATTGAATGTTGGTGCTTCTGCTTCAATGAAACCTTTTTTTCTAAGAGTTTCATGCAAAGAGCCTAGAACAGTTGATCTAATTTTTAAAGAGGATGTTAATTTTCTTGACCTTAACCATAAATGTCTAACATCTAGAAGAAATTCTTCACTAAGATCTTTTCCAATTGGAAATGGTTCTGCATAACTAACAATTTTGAATTCTGAAATGTCTATTTCATAACCTGTTGGAGCTCGTTTATCTTCTCTAATAGTTCCTTTTAACATCATTGATGTTTCGATCAAAACTTTTTGTAAATCTTTCCATTGCTTTTCTTCAACATCTTCTTTTCTGATAACGCATTGAATTATATTAGAAGAATCTCGCATAACAAGAAAGACCTTATCTTTCATTTTGGTTTCTCGATAAACCCAGCCGCGAATTTGTACTTGGCCTTTTTTTTGTTCAAGAGCTTCCTGAATTGAAACAAACTTTTCCATATAATAGATAGAAAAAAAGAATATTTAAACTTTTATTTTAAAGTAAGATGATCTAGAAGGTCATCTATTTTTTTATAGTACTTGGCAGGCAGATTAATAAATGATATTAAAAATAAAGGTAACATAAAGAAAAATCCTACATTTGAGAATGGATTATAAAGTTTTACCATTTTTTACATTACGTATGTTTTTCCAGAAGTTACTGAATGTCTTTTTCCAGCATGATCTGTGAATGCAAAAACAGCTTCTGGCAATTGTAATGGCCCAATCATTCCTACTTTGCTATAAACTATATAAGAAACTACTATTTCTTCTCTTGGAGCTAGTGCCGAAAAGTTCCATTCTAATTTGTATTTTTCAATTTTATCTGGTTTAACACTTCCAAATTTTTCATATAATTTAGTATTTCCTGGAAGCCTGTCTGAAAGAATAATATTATTTATGTCGTTTCCAACGTTTTTTACAGCAATAACTATTTTGGCTGCAAATTCTCCACCCTTTGTTTTTAATTTTATTACTTTTTTCTTAACTATTACTTTTTTCTTAAGGAAAACAATATATGAGATTAAAATTATTGCAAGTATTATTATTATGATAATTGGAATTGTATATTCTGTTGATGCTTCTGCACTAAAACTTTCTCCTGGTTGAAGTTCTCTTTGCCATGATGCAACATGATTTATTTTTGATGTTGGTGGAACATTAAAATGTGTGAATGCATCCTCAAAATTGCTTAATGTTATTGTTAATGTAACTGTTTCTTTAATATTTCCTTCATTTGTTTTAGTTAGTATATTTCTATAGCCGAAGAAATTGAATTTCTTTTGTTTTGTTTCAACAACATTTGAAATTGTTTTTAATTCTATTGGAATGTTTGCTTCATAATTATATTCATTATTCATCCAAGCTGAAAATTTTATTGTGTATTGACCACCATATTTGGTTTTTAAATCAATTGGAATTGTTATTGTTTTAGATTCATTTGCGTTTAATGTTTCTGTACTAGAATATGTAAATAAGTCTGATGTTAAGGTGTAGTTGAATGTTCCTAGATTTATGTTTTCTTTGTTGTTTAAAGCAAAGGTTACTGATTGGTCATTTCTGTTTAGTTCTGCTGGGAGAATAGGAATTAGAATTTTACTTATTGGTTTTACAGTCATTATTACTGTTCCTTCAACTGCATTTACACGAATTCTTTTTATAAAATAATAATAGCTAGTTTTTTCTTCAAATCTTCTTGCAGGTAAGACAGATAATATGAATGTTTTTTGGGAATTTGAATCAACAAATATATCTTCTGGTGAAAGTTTTAATTGAACTAAATTATATATTGAAAAATTTTCAGATGCTCCATCATTATATAATGTTACTTCATATGTTGCTGGAATTGATAATTCTACTGCAACAACATCTGTTATTGTATTTTGTTTGATACTAAAAGCAGATGCGTTTATTGCTAGAATTGAGAATATGATTAAAATTCCTAAAATTATTGTAATTGGAAAATTCCTCTTTTGAAATTTCATAATAAATTGTGCTTTGGCTTCTTTAAATATTTTTCTGCTGTGTATTTTATGCTAATAAACTACTTAATTTTAGGTATTTTGTTAGTCTGAAAACATTTCCTGTTTTATCAGCTACCCAAACATTTTCTGATTTAATAAGGTCTTTTAATATTGTATAAATATCACCAGATTGCTGAAGATCAAGAATGCCCTTAGTTGTAATTGCTAGTTTCACTTCATATTTTTGTCCTGTAAAGTCAGAGACTGCTCCACCATCTGAAATAAAAAATATTTCGCCTGTTGGGTTTTTTGCATCATCGCAAATTTCTAAAACTATTTTAGCTCCTTTAATGCTACTAATTTCAGGAGATCTTTGCATAAGGTTCTGAATCATAGCGCTTGTTATAGTTGAAGAGTCTGTAAGATGTTCAACAGCAATTGCTCCTGTTCCAGTAGCTTCTGATGTTGGATTTTGCCAATCAGAATAATACATATATACATTTCCTTGTTGCTGCAAATTTTCCAATCGTGCATCTTCTACCTCGCGGTTAGGTGTGTTTAGTGTACCTCTTGAGCGCAACACAAGATCGCCTTCTTGGTATCTGTCAATGGTTTTTGCAATCTCTAATTCTGTTGTTGTTGGCTTTTCTGCAACTGCTGGCACTTCTACGAACCATTTTTTATCATTATATTGTTCTTTTATTTCCAGTGGGCGATAAAAAAGTTGAAGTGCTTCTGGACCCGTTATCGTAGCATCAAATGCAGGAACAATCAAATAATAATTTCCATGCGGAATAACTAAAAAATCTCCAGAAGGATTTGGTTGTATGAGAACAAGATCATTTGCGGTTGCAGCCATGCCTTTGCTAACAGCAGGACCATATATATAAACGCGCGTGGCTCTGCTAGATTGCATAAATTCTTTTTGTGTTGCTGGGTTTTCAGAAAGTTTAGCAGTATTATAATCTGACATTATCTGCGCCACATCTGTTGGAAGTGTCCATACTTGCGTTCCTGTTTCGGCAGCAGGTTTTTGGTTTTTTACAAAATCATTATATTCTTTTAAAGCACTTTTCACATATTTGTTGTATTCTGCTACATCTTTATTTGCTCGAGCAAGGTTATCTCTGGCATCTTTTAAAAGATTTTCTTCACCTGATTTCGCAACACTTTCTAAATAACTAACTCCAACCTTCAAATATGCGGCCCTGCTTGAAGCATGTCGATACATAGCCTCGGTAGCATCTAACGATGTTTTAAGCATTTCTCCTTGTAATCTTGTTTTTTCTGCTGATGCAATGTCAGGATTATTTTTTATAGCATCATAGTAGGCTGCGTTTGCTTCGCTAGCTTTTTTCAATAGCATATTGTATTCGGCAAAATATTTTTCTACTTGTTTAGAAAGTAGATCTATATTAGCTTGTTGTCCTGTTGTGAATCTTGCAACTAATTCTTCTGCGCTCGTAGCAAGTTGTCCACCTAGAGATAATCCCAATGTTGTTTTTTGTTCTTCTGTAAGCAAACCATTTTCATTGGCAACATCGAGCATTGCTTTTTCTTCTTCTGTTAATGTTCCTTTTGATAATAATTGATCAATGAAAGTGCCCTTTGTATCTGAATTAAATTTTGCTTGTAAATTTCTAAGAGCATTTAATTTTTTCCATTCTGCTGTATTTTTTATTGTATTTGCAAGTGCTTCTGCTGCTGGCTTGCTTTCTGATGTAAAGAATATATAATCCCCTACCACAAATTTAGAGGAAGTAACTTCCCTCAATATTATCCTGTTTTCCTTTGGGAGGTAATTTAAATCAGCAATCTCTGCGGCAGGTTCTTTGCTAAAATCTAGGCAAACTAATACATTTATTTTATCACCTTTTTTAAATACTAATACGTTTTCGTAGATATCAGTAGACATACCTTTAGATAAGAGAATTGATCTAAGATCAGCGAGAGGTGCAGGTTTTTTAAATAAACCTTCGCGCACAAATTCAGATCTTCTTGCTGCTACATCTGCTGGAATTCCTTCTATATTTGCTACTTGGTCTTCTGTAACGCGAGTTGCTACAGTAGCCTCTGCTTCAGCACGAGAAGTCAAATCTTCTGTTGTTGGTTTTTTAAGTTGTTTTACAATGCCATCTATAAAATCAAGTGGGATTCCCGAACTAGTTGTTGTTTCGCCTTTTACTTTTAACTCTGGCAATTCTCTAATAATTTCTGTAACTTCTTCAGGAGTTAATGATATTTGACCTTTCATTCCAGGTATGACTCCTCCAAATATTTCTAATACTCCTCCTTCTGTTTCTTTTAAACTAACTTCCATTGAAGCTCCATTCCATGTTGTTGTGAAAGTTGAAGGAAGCCATCTTGGTAATCTTTCAGATGCTTTTTGATTTTGGATGGGGTATTCATATGCATTGAGAATACTATCCATTTCAGTAATAAATTGTGATGCAAGACTTCCGCTAGGCCATGTTGTTCCTATAGGTGTGGGTGGTGTTGTAGTTCCACCAGAACTGCCGCCACCTCCTGTAGTTGTTGTTCTTGTACTTCCAGATCCTCCTCTTTTCCATCTTATGTATTCCATTGCTTGATCTCGAATATATTCTGGAATAAGATCTTCTGCAGGAACACCATCTATTCGTTGATTTTGTACTGCTAAATCAATTAGATTTTTAATGCTTATTTCTCCATTTACAGATTCGGCAGGAAAATTAATTATGTAGATTGTTTTTGATCCTATTTGTGCTCTTACAGAAGACAAACCACCTGTTCCTGCAATTCCATATTCGTCTACGCCTTCAACTCCTTTATTTTTTTCTATAATTATTAAGACATCAGCTAAAAATGATTCTCCATAATTAGGATCAAATTTAATAGCATTAATTTGTGTAGTCATTTCTGCTGTTCCAAGTGCTTCTTGTATGCTTATTCTCTCAATTGCAGCTTGCAAGTTTCCGGCTGTTCCTGGATTGTACTTGGCATTTAAATTAAATGGCCTTATCCCAACGCCATATTTTCTCAATACCTTAACGGGATCAACCCATTTGACATTGTCTCTTTGCTTTTCTAGATCAGCAACTTCTTCTCTTTTGACTTTAAGCACGTCAGTTAATAATGCACCACCAAATGTTTTGCTTGTTTTTGCAACTGTTTTACCTAAGAATTGTTTGCCTTCTCGTTGAGAAGTTTTAGCAGCATAATCTAATGATACTGGTAAAGGTTCTGTTTCTCCTATTTGCAATTCATCAAATCTGCTTTGTTGATCTACGGTCATTTTTCCTAGGGCATTTGCTGCTCGTAATAATGCAATTTCTTCTGCTGTTAGTGTTTTTCTTGTTTTAGATAATAAATCTTCAACCAAATTGGGATTTTGTGGTAATTTAGATAATAAAATATCCATGGCGGTTTGTCCGTTAATTTTACCATTCATAGCATCTCTAGTTTTGTCAAATTCATTTTGTGATATTTTTAGAGCTGTTTCTGCACGACTTTTTGGAACGCTTGCTGCGATTATTTCTGGATTGCTCGCATCTATTGCATCTATTTGTTGTTGCAAGTTAACTTTTTTTGCTTGAGCATCAGCTATAGCTCTTTCTATCTGTGTTTTTGTTTCTGCATTCACTTGTTCGGTAAATATTCCCAATTTTACTTTAATTTCTTCAATCCTTCCTTTAATTTGATCAATTGGAGCTTTTTTTGCAACTTCGGCTATTACGTTGCTAGCTTCAATTGTCTTATCAGTTATTTTTTTATTAGCTTGATCATTTATATAATCTATTTGTCTTTGAAGATTTCTGTTTAGTTCTTCAATCTGTCTTAATGGGCCTGCTTTTCTTGGTACAAGCGCTGATGTTCCAGTTACACGATTCTTGAATAATGCGCGCTCAGATTGTCCCATAACTTTCCATCTGGCTCTTTGAAGTTGTTCATCTGCTTTTGCAACATCTATTTGTTTAGCATCAACATCTTTGCCTAGACTTTCCAAATATCTGCTATCTATTTTAGTTGCTGTTTCTGTTTGAGCTTCTTTTGCATCTGCTACAAATCCATTTGCCTTTTTTATTGCCTTTTCAAATGGTTTTTCTAGTGCCTTGACTGGGACAACTCGTATTGGCTCAGATGTCCCGCTTCTAATTACTTCTGGTTCTTGTGAAAAAGGATTTCCACTTTTTATTGGTTCAACTAAACCTGCCAGTTCTGTTCCGCTCAAGCTGCCAATTCTTTTTATATTTCCATTAGTGAGCATGTCTGTTATTTTTGCTATGCTTTGTGCAGAAGAAAATGTTGTTGGAGTTTCTTCTTCTGGATTAAATCTATATCCTCTAAGCCAATTAACAGCCTTAGTTAATGGGTCAAGTTCATATCCTGGCTCTGGTTTTATTTCTTTAGGAATTTCTGACTTCTTGCCTCCTTCGCCTGGTGCTAATACTATTGTGGCAGCAAATGCCATTGATTGAACATCATAATTCCAGAATTGTTTTGAAACTTCTGCAAAGTTCATGTTTGTTTTGTCAGCAAATTCTTTCCAAATAGGATCTGTTGTTTTTAGAGATGCAAGTACATTTGGATTTTGTAGATTTTTTATCAATGTTTTTGGGTCGTTTCTTCTTGAAATCTCGTCTACTATTATCCATTTGGCAAAATCAGGCGCAGTAGCTTCGCCATTATTGTACATGTTAACAAGATAATCTATTTTTTGAGCCTGAGTAAGGGTTTTACTGTATTTTATAGAAGTAATTTTTGCATCAGGAGCAAATCTTAAAAATGGAATATTTTTTGCAATTAAAGGATATGCGGCAGTATTTCTAATTGCTGTGCAAATTCCATTATAGCAACCATCAACAAAACCAAAACCAAGGTCATCTGGTTTATTAAGAATACTAAAATCTGTTGATGGAATTCCTCTTGCTGTATTTCCTAATTCATATGCTGCTATTGCTTGTGTAAGAACATCTTCAAGAGATGTTGAAATTCCTTCTGCATTTTTGGCTGTTGCTTGAGCAATAACATCTTCCATAAGCCTTAATCTTCCTTGATCTTTTGCAGAAAGTTGTTGTGAATATTTGTTCATAATTTCTTTTTCTCCTTCTTGCCAAAGAACAACTCGTGCGTTTGACTCTGGAATTTCATAAAGCATTTCAGCTGAGCTTTGATCCAATTGTTTTGGTGCAATTGCATTCACAGTATCCTGATTTATTTTCATTCCATATAGAATATCATTCGCATCGGTTTGTAAAACATAAACAATTTTTTGATTTAGCATTCCTGGATAATATTGAAAGTCTTCCCAAGATGTTTTTACTTGAAATCCATGATCAACTGTAAATTTTTCAAAATTTGCAACAGAATCTTGATAGAACCAAACTAAGTCAAATTCTGATGCATCAACTTGGCCTATTAAAATGGAAACTTCTCCTCTTGTAAGATTAAATATAGCATCTGAATAAGGACTAAATGAATTTACAAGTTCAATATGCATGTTTCCTTTTATTCTAACAATTTTTCCGATTGTAATTTCTTTTGGAATTGGCCTACCAAATTCATCTTTATTACCTGAATCGGCACTTATTTTTACGTCTTCTTTGAATATTGCTATTGCATTTCCTTGCAAATCCTCTAAATGTTTATTATAAGCAACCTGAATATTTTCTCCAGAAGCATGCAATCCAATATTATTGTCCTGGAATGAGCCAGAAATAATTTTAAAATTTTCTGAATCTTGATAATTAATTGCACCAGTAAAATCAATATTGTCTATGCTGTAAGATGTTCCTGAGAACAAAATACTTTCAACATAACCAGATGCATCTAAAACTGGATCAAAACTCAAATATCCTGCCAGATTTGTAATTCTTTTAAGATCTACGCTAAAGTATGCTCCATCTTCTTTTGAAATTTTTGTTTTTATTTGATTTTTATCAAGATCTATTTCACTTTTTTTACTTAAAATAGCATAAACATTATTTATTTTTTGCATTGATGTTTTTCCTAAAATCATTATGCCATCGATATTAATTGTATCTGTATTTAATCCTTTGATGGCTTCAAGAGAAACTTTTTCTAAATCATTATATTCATTAGATTTATTTTTATTGTTTCTTTGAAATCAGATAAATCAACAACAAGATCATTCTTTTTTATACTGATTGGAAAATTAGAATTAAAAATTACTGTATTATTTTTAATTAAAACAGTTGTGTTGGATTCATTATAATCTAGATTATAATCTTTTAGAGGATTGAAACGCAAACATAATGGCAATGCAAGATCAACATATTTAGATAATTCATTCTCAATATTTTCTATAGATGGCCTTTTGTCTTCACCATTATAATACCAATATGAAATTTCACTTAAATTTGTCTTAAGATAAGTCATAGGTTCAACATAACCTCCTTGAAAACCTACTGAGATTAAAGCATCATTTGCAGCAACATTTAGACAAGCTTGAACTAGTTGTTGAACTGGAGCAACTACTTCTGGACGGATTTTTTGAGTTGTTATAAAAATTTTATCTCTGTAAACAAATCCGATTAAAACAATAGCAACTATAACAATCGCGATGATTATAAACAAAGTTACTTGTGCTTTTTTATTAATCATGCCCCTTTTTTCTAACATATAATGATTATAAAATTCGCATTTATATTCTTTGCTATTTTTTGCCGATAACTTTAAATATCCTAGGATTTTATGTAATGTATTATATTTACAATTAGAAAAGAGGTTGAAAGGAGGTTAGAAAATGCTTTCAAAAATAAAAGTTAGAAACAAGAAGGGACAAGCAGCGATGGAGTTCTTGATGACCTATGGATGGGCCATTTTGATTGCAATTATTGCTATAGCAGCTTTGATTGCTTTTGGTGTCTTGAACGTAGGAAGAACATCAGCGAATGTATGTACTTTGAGCGCGCCTTTATCATGTAAAGGTTCTTCAGCAAGCGCAACAAATGGTACAGGTATAGGTATTGATGTATATAATGGAGGAGACGAAGCAATAACTGTTACGAAGATAGATATAGTTGGCAGTGGAGGAAACGCAGGACAAACCTGTACTTCTGGAGTACTTACTACAGAAATTCTTGCTGAAAGTGATGAACCTATTATGAACATTATTGATTGTACTTTGATAGAAGGTAGTAAATTTAAAGGTACTATTTCAGTTAGTTATAAAATAAGTCCATCAGACTTTGTTCAGATATCTACAGGAAGTTACGCACAAACAGTTAGTGCTTAAATTTTAATTTAATTTTTTCTTTTTTTCTTTTTTTTAATTTAATTCTATTTTATTTCATTCTAAATATTTTTAAACGAAAAGTTTATAAATGTTAAATAACATTAAATAATGTTATTAAAATGGCACTTAAAACATTTAACATAGATGAAAATACTTATAAAGAATTTTCTAAATTTTGTAAGGAAAATGGAATTAGTATGAGCAAACAAATAGAGATTTTTATAGAAGCGCAGATTTCAACTGAACCGAGAGTCAGGCAAGATTATTTAGATAAATTAGATAAGATAAGGAAAGGAAAATTTATTAAGTATAGTTCTGTAGAAGCATTGAGAAAAGCTACGAGCTCAAAATAAAAAGATGTATAATTTTTGTGTAAGTGAAGAATTTAAGATAAAGTTATCTAAAATTTCAAAGAAAAATAAAGCATTATATGAGCAAATAATAAAAAAAATTGAAGAAATTATTAATTCTTGGGACATTGAACATTATAAAAATTTAAGACATGATATGAAAGATTCTAAAAGAGTTCATATTGGTCATTTTGTTCTTGTTTTTAAATTTAATAAACAAGAGAATGTGATTCGTTTTGAAGATTTTGATCACCATGATAAGATTTATGAAAGGTAAAAATAATAAATGTTTTTAAAGTTTGAAATATACTGCCAGATAAACATAGGGTAAAATTTAAATAGTTGTTTATGTTTCTTTTTCTATGAAATTGGATGAAAATTTAGCATCAATTCATTCATACCTTTGTGCTGATGGGTATGTTATTAGAAATCCACCAAAGCAAAAACAGAAATATTATAGAATTGGATTAAGAAATACTAATTTGATTTTATTAAAAGATTTTCAAGATAGGTTTGAGAAAGTTTTTGGGATTAAACCAAGATTAGTTGTTGGGCAAAGATGCGAAATTGGTTCAAAAGAAATTTATGAATTGTTAACTAAAGAATTTGGAAGTTTTTATTCTAGAGAATGGAAAATGCCAAAATTAAATGATAAATTATTGTGTTATTGGTTGAGATCTTTTTTTGATTGTGAGGGATGGGTTTACATTCAGAGTCATAAAAATAGGCAAATCGGTTTGGATTGCGTAAATGAGTTTGGAATAAATCAAATCATAAGAGCATTAAATAAATTAGGAATTAAAACAACAAAGCAAGTAAAGAAAAATGGTTCAATATTTAGAATTCTTATTCTGGGCAAGGAAAACATATCCCAATTTAGGGAAAAAATCAGATTTCTTCATCCTGAAAAATCAAATAAATTGGATCTTGCTATTAAAGATTATGTTGATTATATTTGGAATTTTCCAGAAAATGAAATAGATTGTAAGGAATTTATTAAAAAAATTCTAAAAGAAAAGATTAGAATTAGACAGAAGAAATATATTAGATTAATTTCAAAAGAAAAAAACAATTTAATCAAATTAAATAAGCTGCTAAAAAAGTTTTATAATATAACTAGTATTATTTATGAAAGAGTTAATAGGCTAGGAAATGTTTATTGTGAGCTAAACATTAATAAAAGAGAAGAAATTGAAAAATTAATAAATAATAAGATTATTAATAACATATTTGAAAATGTATAAAGAAAAATTAGTTAAAATTAGTGAATGGGAATATGAAATTCCAAAAGAAGGAGACATGCTTGTTCCGGGAAAGATATTTACTTCTTCAACTTTATTAAAAAATCTTGATGAAAATGCTTTGACGCAAGTTGTGAATGTTGCATGTTTACCAGGCATACGGCGCGCGGCCTTCGCAATGCCAGATATGCACATCGGTTATGGATATCCAATAGGTGGTGTTGGAGCATTTTCAAAAGAAGGAGTAATTTCTGTAGGTGGGGTTGGTTTTGATATTAATTGTGGTGTTAGAACATTAAAATCAAATTTATTTTTGAAAGATGTTAAACCGAAAATAAAACAACTTGTTGATCAATTATTTAGGGATGTTCCTGCTGGCTTAGGATCAAGAGGAGAAATTGTTTTAAGTAATGATAAAGTTAATGAAGTTTTAACAAAAGGTTCAGAAGCTGTTGTTAATTGGGGCTATGGTTTGAAAGAAGATTTAGAATTTACAGAATCTTATGGACAAGTTAAAGGAGCATTGCCTGAGAATGTTTCTGAATTGGCTTTGAAAAGAGAAAAAAAACAAGTTGGTACTCTAGGATCGGGAAATCATTATCTTGAAGTTCAGTATGTTGATGAAATTTATGATAAAGAAATTGCAAAAGCTTGGGGTTTGGAAAAAAATCAAATTATCATTACATTGCACTGTGGATCAAGAGCATTAGGACATCAAATTGGAACAGATTATCTGAAAACATTGGCAGAAGCATCAAGAAAATATAATATTCCTATAAGAGATAGAGAACTAGTTTGTGCGCCAATTGAAAGCGAAGAAGGAAAACAATTTTTTTCTGCAATGAATTGTGGAATTAATTATGCTTTTGCAAATAGACAAGTTATTGCTGATTTGATAAGAAAATCTTTTTTAAGAATTTTTCCTAAAGAAAATTTAGATATGGTTTATGATGTAGGACACAACACTTGCAAAGTTGAGGAATATAAAATTAATAATAAGAATACAGTTTGTTATGTTCATAGAAAAGGTGCGACAAGAGCATTCGGACCAGGTAGAGAAGAATTACCAAAGATTTACAGAAAAACCGGGCAGCCAGTTATTATCGGAGGAACAATGGGAACAGCTTCTTATTTATTAGTTGGAACAAAAGAAGGAGAGGAAAAAGCATTCGCATCTGTTTGTCATGGTTCTGGAAGAGCAATGTCAAGAACTCAAGCATTAAAGACATGGAGAGCAGATCAAATTATTAAAGAATTGGAAAAAAATGGAATTTATGTTAGAGCACATGGTTTAGGAGGCTTGGCAGAAGAAGCTCCATTAGCATACAAACCAGTTGAAGATGTTGTTGATGCTGTTCATAATGCTGGATTAGCTAGAAAAGTTATTAGAATGAAACCAATTGGAAATATTAAAGGATAATTGATGTCATTCAAGAAAAGTTTTAAATACCTTTACATCTAATTATTAATATTTAAAAAAGAGAATGATAACTCAGACAATTGATCATAGGAAGAAGAAAAAAATATATTCTTCTGCCATTTTTCCAGTTATTATTGTGGCAATTCTTCTTTTAGTTTTAGTAATGCTGCCAAATAATCAAACAGGAAAAGTTGTTTCTAATCTTGGTTTGAGTAATAATAATTATACTGGAAATCAAGGATTAAATGGATTGTTAACTTTAAACATATCACAAGCAGATCGTTTGCCTTTGAATTCTAGTGTTACATTTAGAATATCTTCTCAAGGACCTTTAGATTATGTTTGTGCTAATGGTGAAAGTTTTGAATGGTATAATATTTCTGGTCTAATTGCAACAGAAGTTGATTCGCCTTGGGATTATTATTGTGGCGATAATCAGCCAGATCCAAGATATTATTCTGATGCAAGAAATTGCGAAGATTATAATAAAACTTGTTGTTCATATGGAGTTTCTGGAAAAGTTTATGTAAACTTAGCTTGCGGCACATATACAGATATGAATTCATATGGTTTATGTGGTGATCAATGTATTAGCGTAGTTCCAACTTATAATCTATCTCAGATAATTGCTGCTTCAAATACACCAAATAGGCAGAATATTACTAATGGAATTTATAAGTATGTTAATGGTTCACAAGTTTATCAATTTCCTGGAAATCCAACAGGAAGTGGATTAGGATATTGCTTTGATACTAGCGGTGGTATTGGAATAGATAATCCTCCAGAAACCATTCCGCAGAATACTGGAGCATGTGTTGATTCTGATGCTGCAGACATATATTTGAAAGGAACCTGTAAAGATTGGAGAAATAATTTTACAACAGGATATGATGATTCATGCAATGATGAAACCTGGTTAAACGAAAAAAAATGTCTTGATTTTTCAGTTTCATCAAGTGTGAATTGTTCTTCACTATGTGGTTCTGCTTCTTGTAGATATATTGGAAATTCACTTTTTGAAGGATGGTATGCTGATTGTCAATCTCCTAATCAACAAGATGTTCCTGGTTATTCTGAAACACTAATAATGAAAGGAAAATGTTCTGTTCTAAACTCAAGTTATAAACCTGTTTGTGTTCAACAAGAAATACTTCCGGGGCGCTTTTTATTTTATTGGAAAAGCATTTCATATTATTGTAATAGTAATAGCACAGGTTCTTCTACTCTATGTACTTTTGGATGCAGTTATGGAAAATGTACTCAAAACTCTTGTGCTGGTTGGAATAATGCTTACTATATTAGTTTAGAAAATCTTTCATCAATATATTCATGGCAACCTTTGAAAGCTCCTGCCAATTCTGGAAATTATTCATTAGATATATATTTCCAATTTGGCAGCACGATTTTTTCTCATATAGCATCTTCTTTTATTGTCCGAGAATCTGATCATCATATGAAATGTAATACAGATCATCAATGTGTAAGAGTTACTGGAAATGGAGATGACGAATGTGATTCTGATGCAGATTGCGGTTCTTGTACTCCAAGTTGGAATTGCACTGATTGGATTCCAAGCCAATGTGCTAGTGGATTGCAATATCGCAGTTGTACTGATGTTGCAAATTGTGTTAGTCCTTCAACTAAAACTGAAACAAGAAATTGTAGTTATTCATGCACACCCTACTGGAATTGTGCTTGGCAAGATTGTTCAGAAGGAATGCAACAGCAAAAACTTTGTACAGATTCAATGAGCTGTAATCCAAACAATTCAACTTATGTTCAAGAATATAGAGATTGTTGTGTTGAAGATTGGACTTGTAGTAGTTGGAGCAAAGAATGTGATAATGGTTTCCAAACAAGATATTGTACAGATGTTAAGGATTGCGGAACAAGTTTTCAAATACCAGTTGAAACTCAGAAATGTGAGAAGACTTCTAGCAGCTTGACTTGGATTTTAATTGTCATTGTTGCTGTTGTTATTGTTTTCTTATTATTTTTAAGAACAAAAGTTTTTAGAATTCATTTTAAAAGATTTGGTTATAGCCCAGGACATTTAGATACAATAAGAAGAGAAGTTAACCCAAGAGAAAACAATATGTCTGAAATAACTTCTTATATTAGAAAATCAATTAGCGTAGGATATTCAAAAAAAGAGATTGAAGAAAGTTTATTAAGAAGAGGCTGGCCAAGAAACATGGTCGATCAAGCATTTAATGATATTTTATCATAATAATTTATCTGATTAAAGTTTTTGAAAATGAAAAAAGGAGTTTTAATACCTGTTTTTTTTCTTCTTGCCGCTTTAGGTTCTACATCTGCTCAAAATTATAATGTTTTTGTTGGCGAAAAATTTAATGTAAGACTTGGAAAAAATACTCATACATATTCTGTTGAAAGAGCTGATGGTGATATTCCTGTGCCAGATGACACTGCGATGCTTGCGGCAAAAACTGCCAGATTTGCTGATATGATAAATACAGATTCTGATTTTGCTTATGTTATGGATGAAGGAAGGAAAAGTGCGTGGGATTCTGAAAAACTTGTAAGAAAGTATATTGTCTCAGATGTTTTTAAGACAGTATTAAATCAAGCTGATGAATTTCAACAAGAAGTTAGAGATAAGGCAGAATATATTATGGGAGTTGCTAATGATTTTTCAGATGCTGTTCTTTATCTCGATGTTAGAGGGATTGGTTCTTTATTTAATAGACTTAATGATAGCTTATCTCAAAAGTTTTATGGATCAGAGAACAAATCAGCTGCAAAAATTATTTCTGATCCTGAGATTTATTTATGGAGAGAAGCTTGCGAATATGCTAATGCGTTTATAGAAGTTGATGGAATTATTTCTGGAATGCAGAGAGGAGATTGGGTAACATATAATAATACAGAACATTATACTAGAGAAATTAGAGATTTGGTTTCTAGGGTTTGGAATTATCCAAGTCTTTTACAAGGATTGCATGAGAATCCTCCAAATGGTTTAAATTCTGAAGAAATACGAGCTGCTGTTGAAGCAACTGATTTTGGTGAAGTTGATCAATCAGGATATATTTCATCATTGAGAGATCAAGCAAATATTATAATTCAAGGAACTTCTGAATACCAAGATTTTATGCAGCAAGTTGAAAATTCTAGAAGAGAACTTGCTTGGTTGCAAGGAAAAGTATCTGTGCAAGGATGGCATCGTACAAGATAGCTTCAATTTCATTTGAAGTTATCGAGATATTTATAAATAAGTATTTCATTATAAATAAGGAGGTAAAAAAATGCAGACCTTAAAAAAAGGTTTTGAAAACTGTAACAAAAAAGGATCTAGCGATTCAGTTAAGATAACTCTGATTATTGTTATAGCATTAGTTATTATTGCTGTTGTTGCTATGGTTGTTTTTGTAAAACCACACACAAATAACAAGCAAGTTACAATAAATGTGAATGGCATTTCTCAGATAAAAGCAGTTCCAGATATTGTTAGTGTTTATATAAGTGTAGAAACAAATGGTTCAACAACCAAAGAAGCTAATGACAAAAATTCTGAAATTGTAGATGCTGTTATAACCAAGTTGATTACAAATGGGATAGACAGAAAAAATATTTCAACAGAAAATTTCAACATTTATCCACAATATGATTGGAGTGAAGGCGGACAGAATCTAATAGGTTATCAGGCAACACATTCATTGAAAGTTCAGATTTCGGCTTCTGACACAGGAAAAATTGGAGATGTTGTTGATGCTTCAGCAGATGCTGGTGCGTTTATCAATTCAATTAATTTTGAGTTGAGTGTAGCAAAGCAAAATGAATACAAATCAGAAGCATTGAAGCAAGCAACAGAGGATGCTAGAACTAAAGCAGAAAGTATGGCAGAAGGTTTGGGAAAGAAACTAGGAAAATTAGTTTCTATTTCAGATTCTGGTTTTAACTATTATCCTTGGCCTATTTATGCCAGAGGAGGAGATGTTGGAATGACAGAATCTAATTCAGCAGCAAAACTTTCAGCAACAAACATCCAGCCTGGACAACAAGATATCAATGCCCAAGTTACGGCAGTTTTCGAAATAGTTTAAATTTAATTTTTTTATTTTTTATTTTAAAAATGACTGAAAAATATTTATTATTTTCATTGAATGATGATAAAGCAAAGAAGCTTGGAGAAGCTATCTCAAGTTCTACTTGTAAGAAGATAGTTAATCTGTTGGCTGAGAATGAAGCTTCTGAGAATGATCTGGCCAAGGAATTAAAACTACCTATAAATACAATTGAATATAATTTGAAGAAATTACTTAGTGCAGGAGTTGTAGAAAAAAGCAAGAATTATTTTTGGAGTAAAAAAGGAAAGAGGATTGGTATGTATAAGGTTGCAAATAAATTAATTGTTATTGCACCTAAAAAATCAAATTTTTATTCAAAGTTAAAAGGGATTGTTCCTGTTGTTTTAATTGCATCTGTTTTAACAATTGTTGTTTCAATATACTCAAAAACATCAACTCACTTTAGCCAGCTGAGTGAGGCAACTAAAGGTGCTACAAGTCCTGAAGCTATTGATATGCTTACTGCAAATTCGAGCGCAGGCGTTGCAGCACCGAATATTTGGATATGGTTTGCTTTAGGTTGTGTTGCGGCCATAGTTATTTTTTTAATATTTAATTGGAAGAAATTGTAAAATTTTATAAATCTCTTATTCCTTCTATTTTTATGATAGATTTTTTTCTTGGAAAAAAAGACAAAGAGGTTGAAAAAAGGGCAAAAGAACTTGGTTTTGAAAAAATACTTTTTGTAAAACAAATTGAAAAAGAAAGTGATTTTAATAAATTACAAAAAGAAAATATAGAATATGATGCTTGTTTGATTAAGATAAAAAATGTGGAGATTATGAGAAAATTCATTGATAAAGCTTCAAATTATTTTGAATATATTCTTGTTTTAGGAATTAATGATGATATTAATCGAGCTTCTTTAGTGCATAAAAAAACATTCGCTCTTGTTGCGCCGGAATTTGGCCGAGGTAAAGATTTCTTATCTCAACGCGATGCTGGTTTAAATCATGTTTTATGTAAAATTGCAAAAGAAAATAATAAAACAATTATTTTTAGATTTTCTGATGTTATAGAAAGTGAGAATAAAGCAAGCATTATAGGAAAATTGGCTCAGAACATTAAACTTTGTAAAAAGTATGAAACAAAATACATATTTGTTAATTTCTGCTCGGATTTGGAGGAAATGTTGCACCATAAAGAACTTGAGAGTTTTGAGCGGGTTCTGTTGATGAGGAATCCAAAAGAGCATTTATAGCTGCATCATCTTCTTCTTTTTGTTTAAATCTATTTTTAATTTGTTCAATATGATCAGGTAGGAATCTTAAATAATAATCTATTATGCTTTGAGTTCCTTTTGCAAGTAGAACACAATCATTAGTGACCAGTATATTTCTTCTTTTTCGCCCCTCTACTAAAACCCCTTCATTTCTAGAATTTCCTAAAATAATCACGTTAGGCGGAACATCTGTTGTATACAGCGCTATGCTCAGATAGGTTGGAAGTGGTGTTCTGATTATATCGACTCTGTAAGGGGATTGGCTTAATGTTGGGCTTTTTTGAGTATCAACTAAAAAATCTAGAGAAAGCGAACCACGCTTTTTATTAATTCTAGCATTTTGTAAATAATATGGAACACAAATTCCCATGCCTTTATGGAATCCTAACAATAAGCTACTTCTGGCCATGTCTTTTAATAAGTTTGCAGCCTCAATGGCATTCCTATCTTCTAGGGCCAATCTTAATTTAGTTACATATTTTGTGAAAGCACTAATTTGCTTTATTTCTCTAATTCTTAAATTGTTAAGCATCCATTGTTCAAATGAATCTGTAGTTTCTGTAAAACTCATTTTTTAAATTCACTGTGTCCAAAATGGATTAACATATCTATCTTGGGTTTAAGTTTTTCTAAATTAGGCAAGTCACAAGCTCCGTAACATGAACCAAGCCAAATTAAACATTTTGCATTAGTTTTAGATTCAATTTCATCAACGAGTTTTAATGCTTTTGGCTTAAGACCTTCTGGCAATTGTAAACAAACTAGTTTTGCTTTATTCTTTTTAATTTCATTAATTACTTTTTCCGATTCAAGGTCATAAGTTATTTCATTCATAATCTTTTTATCATATTATGTCTTTTAAAGTTTGTTGTTATTTCTTTTATAAAATTAGTTTTAACTCAGGAGTGGTAAGCATATTTTAAATACTAGGAGGATTTAATTTTTTGATAAAGCTGACTGGACATTTCGGTTGTCCTGGAAAGGATGTTTTCATAGCAGCCTCTGTTTGGTGTTCAGCTATTAATTTAGCGTCTGGACTATAACTCGCTAAATGAAGCCTGCACCGTTTAAGCTTGCCTATGTTGCGAAGAAGATAACCTTTAAAGTAGTCGGTAGGTTAAGATTGACATCGGCCCAATTTACTTAAGGCACTTTCTTCACCGAGTCCAGTTGTCAGCTTTGAATTTTTATAGAAAAAAGAGGATTAAAAATATGGCAAAGAAAAAAAAGAAGATTTCTAAGAAAAATGCAAAGCATTCTAAAAAAGCCAAACATTGCAGATGTGCAAGTAAGAAAAACAAAAAATCTAAAGTAAGAAAGATAATGGCTTTTTTGAAGAAAGGCGGAAGAAAGAAAAAGAAGAAAAAAAGATAAACTTGAATGTTTTCTTTTAGATATGTTTTATAAGAATAATTGTCTTAGTAATAGAGTTTATTCTATTGTGAAGAAGATTCCAAAAGGAAAAGTTTCTAGTTATGGAAAGATTGCGAAGAAAGTTAGAACTAGTGCGAGAGCAGTTGGTCAAATTTTGAAAAGAAATCCTTATTCTCCCAGGGTTCCTTGTCATAGGGTTGTTTGTTTTGATGGAAAAATTGGTGGTTTTAATGGTTCTAGTTATAAAAATATCAAGAAAAAAATTAATATGTTAAGAAAAGAAGGTGTTGAGTTTGAGAAAGGAAAAGTGAAGAAAGAATGTTTTGTTCAACTCACAACTGGAATGTTTAAAGAAAAAAATTAGCGAGATAGTTCCGAACACTTTCCTGTCATTTTGTCGTCCCAAAGCAAAACCCTTTGTTCTAACTCTGGATCTTTACGATCTATTGGAACTAAAATAAATTGTTCATCTTCTTTTTTTCCAGTTACTTTTAGCATTTCTTTAACTCCTGGCGCATCCTCTTCTCTTAGAATCAATCCTATCGTGCAATAGGCGCTATTTCTTGGTTGAGTTGAAGCTCCTTCACTTGGTGGCGCGTTACGTAATCCGTATGCGTCTACAATTGGTTTAGGAATCCTTTCTGACAAGTGTGGAATCTGTTGTGAATGTAAGGTTCTTTCAAATGCAAGCGCTTGGCGACTACCTTCTCCTTGATATCCTTTAAAACATAAAACCTTATATTTGAATTCTGCCATTTTTATTTACTTCCAGAATCTTTTTTCTCACCTTTAGTTTTAACATCATCTAAAAATTCAGGAGTTACTCCAATAACACAAGATTCATAACCTGTTCTATTTTTATCTATTCCTAAATCTGATATTTGACCACTAACTCTATCATAAAATCTTCTTCGTGCTGCTCTTTCTTCTTTTATTTGCTGATCAATTTTTTTGATTCCTCGGTCTATTCCTGTACCGGCCAAATAAAATAAACCCCATAAAGGGACAGTTCCCCATTTTCCAACTTGAAGAGCTCCTTTTCCAACCCCTTTTAATGCTCTGCCAAAACTCTCTGCTCTTTCTCGCCTTATTCTTGCGGCTTCTCCCATTCTTTCTCTTGTTGCGTCGTCCATTTCCCTCCATTTAGGGTTAATTGATCTAAAATCATATTCTACTGGCAACTCTCTAATAGACTGATCCAAACCCAAAAGCCATGCGGCATATTTAGATAAGTTATAATTTCTAGAAGAATTATTTCCGGCTGTAAAATTTACTCCAACATAATCTTTACCTTCTTCTCTTTTTACACCAACAACCATTTTAGCGGATCGACCTTTTGAACTTCTTGATACCATTGAAAATCTTGAATCTAATCCAAGTTCAAGGGCTCTTGCAACAAATTTCTCAAGACCACTTTCGTCTACGAGCATAGGTTTTAAGCAAACATTATAGAGTCCAGATCTTGCAGAGGTTCCAGGTTCTACTAGTCCTGCAGCATCAAAACCAAACTGTTCAACAGCGTCTACTAATTTTGCTTTATCTTCTTCAAATCTTTCTCTTGCGCCGTATGTACTCACTTTAGTTACGGCCATGCCATCTAAGAATGTTGGTCTTCTTTCTGCTATTTCCGGAACTATACATATTATTTTTCCATCTCTCTTATCTCGTGCCTTATCACCTAAAGCTTCACTTACATACCGTCCAAATAGATAACTATCATCAACTCTAAAAGAATAAGACACATTGCCATCTCTAACTGGAGAAGGTAGTGTTCTTCTAAATCTTAATTTAGATATTTCTTCCCATCCAGCAGGTGGTGCCTCTTTACTCCAATCCCGGATATTAAGCCGACCGTTGTCACGTGCAACTCGCATATATCCTTGGGTCAATCCTTTTACTGCATCTGGTCCACGATATTCAACATCCACCATAGGAGGACTTAAAAAATATCCACCAGCTATAGTTATAGAAAAAGGACTTTTGGGATCAGTAACTCTTAAATTTTGAACTGTCCTGTTCGCAGTTACAGCTGCCAAATTAGCAATAGCATATTCTGAATTATCTGGAATTATGTCTTTTAATCTTCCTTTCTTAAAATCCATTAGGAACTTGTCAACCATGTTTTTATCAAATATATAGTCTTTTTAAACTTTACTATTGTAACTACTATGAAAAGAATAAAATTTTATCTCACACTAACTTTTTCAATGTCAAAGAATTTTTTTATAATATCTGCGAGTTCTTTTAATCTAGATTTATCTTTTCCAAAGAAAACTGCCTTGGCCCTTGTACTTGGAACAAGGAATACAAGTTCTTTATCCTGAATATTTATGCTCTTGAATGGATATGGAACAATTGCCTTGACAAATCTGTACAGAGAAGTTAAATTTTTTTCAGAAGGATTTGGAATGACTTTCACATTTGCTCCAAGCAGATTTCCCATTTGATTAAGTTGCGACGTTCTTATCCTTCTAATTTCAGAATATTGTACTGTAAAAATAAGAGAGCCATTGTAATTAAAACAATAACTTGCCTTAACTCTTGTAACTTTTTCAAAAAGATTAATGGCCTGAATTGCTTTCATATCAAGTTTAGCTTTCATTTTTTATCTTGAGTTAAATTATAACTTTTTATTGTTTTTATATTCATTTTTGCTTTCAGTTTTTCTTAAGAATAGAAATTACAGAAACATTGAACCTTGTTTTGCAAAGTTCTTTTAGATTTTCTTTTGTTTCTGCTAATTTGATTATAGGAACTTCTGTTTTTTCAGAAAAAGATATGTGCGGAGCATCTGAAGCGAGATAAATTTTTTCAATTAAATCTTTTTTTAGATACTTTTTAGATACTTTTGTCCCAAAGACTACTTTCTTTTCTTTTAGATCTTGAATTAATTCGGCTTTCATTCTTTATCCTCTTTGATTGATTTTTCTTTTGGTTTTCTAACAAGCGCTTTAGGATCTGTTATTTTAACTAACAATCCAGGCAAGCCAGTTCCTATTGGTACTGGTTGATTAAAGATGAGATTTTCTACAACACTAACTAAATGATCAGATGAGCCATTTATTGCCGCATTTACAAAATGTTTTATTGGTGTTTCAAAACTTGCTTTTGCAAGAATAGAGGATTTGTCATCGATTATACCTACTCTAGTAACTCCTTTAATTCTGCCGCCAGCAGTCATAGCATCTGCAATCAATTGAATATGTTTTTCATTTATAGCAATACCTTGTTTTTCAACTACTTTTACTGCTTCATCAATTATTGTTTGTCTTGCTGCTTCAATTCCAAGCATTGAAAAAATTTCATATATGTTATTTGTTGTTACTCTGTCTTTATCAACGCCTTTGATTTCTAAAACTTCTGAAAGATTTGAACCTGCTGTTAGAATCATATATTCATTATCTCTTTTTACAGGAAGAACTTGTCTTATTCCTTTTGCGCCAGCAACAATTGTTTTCTTTAATTTTTCCTTTATTTTGTAAAGTTGTTTGTAATCCTTTTCATCTTTGCTTTTTATTATAAGAGTATGATCTTTCTTAACTGCCTTTACATTTTTTGATTCTAATGAAGAGATTATTTTTTCAGGAGTTAGATTTAAATTTTTAATAATTTCTTTATCAAGTTCAATATTTATTTTTGTGTTTACAAAATCAATTGTGATTTCTTTTGCAACATCAGCCAATGTGACTTCTTTTATTTTTGCTGCTATTTTCTTGGCTCCTTCTATATTATTATATTCTCGTTCAAGATATATTTCCATAGATGGTGTTGATGGTTCTTTTCTCGCATCAAAGATTTCAACTAGTCTTGGCAAACCAACTGAAACCTGCATCTCTGAAACTCCGGCGAAGTGGAAGACATTTAAAGTCATCTGCATAGAAGGTTCACCTATGCTTTGTGCTGTTACAACACCAACTGCCTCACCTGGTGCTATTTCTTTATCTACGAGATGCTCTTTTGTTACGTCTATATCATCATCTCCATATCTAAATTGAATTATTCCTGAGTTTGAATCTCTAACTGTTTTATCATACTCTATTCTTATGTCTTGTAAAGCATTAATTAATCTTCTTGAAAGATAACCTGATTTTGGAGTTCTTAATGCAGTATCCATTAAACCGTCTCTTCCTGTTATTGATGTGAAGAAAAATTCATCTGGTTTTAAGCCACGCAAATAACCTGATCTTATGAATCCATGAGCTCTTGGAGCTAAATCATTTTCTTTGTAGAATGAAAGTGTTCTGTTATTGTAGCCGAAATTAATTCTTTGCGCCCATAGTGCTTGTTGTCCTACAACATTAGTCATCTGTGTTATGTAAAGAAGATTTCCACCAGAACCACACACAACCATAATATATAATGGATTGTCTTTTTTTAGGCTTTTTTCAACTATTTCGCTTGCTTTTGGTCTAACGCTGTTTAGGGTTTGTAAAATTTTAATTTCTCTTGTTTCCTCTGCTGTTCTTCCTGGTAAAATTTCTAGAGTTTTATCTTTATATGATTCTGTTATTTCCTCTGCTTTTTTATAAGCATCTTCAACTACTTTTTCAATTTCCTTTTCAACTTCCTTGCCTGTTTCTATGTCTGACATTGCAATTGAAATGCCTTTTTTTGTTAAGTATAAAACTCCAAGTAAGAATATTTTTTTTAAGAATCGCATTGTTTCTTTTCTGCCAACTGTTGCATCAAGTTCTCGTATTAAAGTGTTTTTTTCAACACCCAAAATATCATCATCAATTGTTCCAGAAATTAATTTTCCATTTTTAATTTGAAGATAAGCATTATTTGGACAATCTGTTTTTTTACATCTTCCGAAATGAGGGCAGTTTTTCTTTCTACAAGCACGATTTTGAATTTCAAAATCTAACTTTGGCAGTATTGCAGATATAACATCTTTGCCGCTTAATTTTTCTTTACTGAATGAAATTTTTTCTATTTCTGTTCCGCATTCTGAAAGAAGTTGTAATGCATTCTTTTTTTCTATATTTTCATCTAAACTTAATAAGTACAAGCCAGTGATTGCATCATCAACGCAGCCAAAAATGTTTGTGTTTATTTTTGGCGACATTAATTGTTGATCAACATCAAGTAAGGTTTTTGCTTCTGCTCTTGCTTCTTCTGTTTGAGGAACATGAATATTCATTTCATCACCATCGAAATCTGCATTATATGGAAAACAAGTTGCAGGATGCACACGGGCTGTTCGCCCTGGCAAGACTCTTACAAAATGACCCATTAAACTCATTCTATGCAAGCTTGGCTGTCTGTTGAATAGAACAATATCTTTATCACAAAGTTGTCTTTCAACGACATATCCTGTTTCTATTTCTCCAACAAGCTGTTCTCTGAGTTCTTCTGTCATTCTTTTTCTTTTTTCATCTGGTCTGACAATTGCAACAGTGCTTGGATATTCTGGTTTTTTTGTTAAATTCTTCAAATATTCTATATTTTTTGTATTAACTCTTTCTGGAACTGTTATCATGTTTGCAATTTCTTGAGGTATTCCAACTTCATTCAATTCTATAAATGGATCTGGGCTTATGACAGTTCTTGAAGAAAAATTTACTCTTTTACCTGCAAGATTATGTCTAATTCTTCCTTCTTTTCCTTTTATTCTTTCTGTTATTGTTTTCAAAGGTTGTCCGCTTCTATGTCTTGCAGGAGGAACGTGAGATAGAGCATTATCAAAGAAAGTTGTGATGTGATATTGTAAAAGATCCCAGAGATCTTCAATTATAACTTCTGGAGCGCCCGCATTTAGATTTTCCCATAGTCTTTGATTTGCCCGAATTATGTCAGATAATTTGTGTGTTAGATCATCTTCACTTTTTTCTCCTGTTTCTAAAGTTATTGAAGGACGTGCAGTTACAGGAGGAACCAGAAGCAAAGTCAATACTGACCATTCTGGCCTGCAAGTTTTTGGATTAATTCCAATAAGTTCACAGTCTGAATCGGTTATTCTTGCAAGCATTTCTCTTATGTCATTTGGAAAAATTCTTTTCTTTCCCATATAGAATGAAGATGGTTTTTCTAATTTTATTTTATCTTGTTTGGCGCCGCACCATGGACATTTTTTGGCATTCTTTGCTCGATCTATTTTTTTTGCATGAATATCTTCATCATTAATAAGAATTCTTCCACATTGGTGGCAGGTTGTTTTTAAGCACAACTCAACTAAAGGCAAGAATTTAATATGTAATACAGGACGAGCCATTTCAATATGTCCAAAATGTCCTAAGCATTCTTTCATAAAACCACCGCAACTTCTACATTTTACACCTGGTGTTATTACCCCTAATCTTAAGTCCATCAAACCACCGTCTATAGGATAACCATCAACATCATATAACTCTGGTGTTAGAATTTTAGCTACAGAGTAATTTTTAATCTGTTCTGGACTAAATAAAGCAAACTTAATTTCTTTTATTTGTTTTCTAATTATTTCGTGCATTTTTTATTTTAATCCTCGTATTTATTTTTTAAATTGAATTGAGGGAATAGATGTAATGCGCTTAGTTCTTCCATTAATAATTTTGATGCATATGATATTTCTATTGGTTCTAGCTTATAACTTCCGCATATTGGGCAAGATGCTTTTTTTCTTAATTTGTTTTTTCCTTGCATTGTTCCGCAGTTTGCACATACATGAACAATAACATTATCTGAACTGAATCTTTCTTTTAACAATAAAGAAGAACCATGAGCAACAAGTGCATCTTTTTCCATTTCTCCAAGTCTTAATGCGCCAAGTTTTGCTCTTCCTTCAACAGGCTGTCTTGTCAATAAGGTAACTTTTCCAGTTGCTCGCGCTTGTATTTTATTAGCAACCATGTACTTAAGTTTAAGATAAAACATATTTCCGATGAAAATTTTTGCATCAATCGGTTTTCCTGTTATTCCATCATATAATGTTTCTTTTCCATCTTTTCTGAAACCTAGTTCAAGTAAGAATTTTTCTAGGTCTTCTGCTTTCATATGATTGAATGCTGTTCCGTCAATTGGTTTTCCTTGTAAACAGCCAATTTTTCCTGCAAGTAATTCTAAAAGATAACCTACAGTAAGTCTGCCAGGAATTCCATGAGGATTAAAAATAAGATCTGGTTTTATTCCTTGACTTGTGAATGGCAAATCTTCTTCTGGAACAATTAAACCAAGAACTCCTTTTTGTCCGTGAGGAGATGCAAATTTGTCTCCCACTTCTGGCAATCTGTGTTCTCTCATTCTAATATTAACCATTCTTCTTCCTTCATGATCTAAGGTCATGATAACAGAATCAACAAAACCTCGCTCTCTTTGTTTTACAACGACACTACTTTCTTTTTTTGCTTTTGCAAGTGAAATTTCTTCCATCTCTAGCATGAATTTTGGAGGCGAAACTTTTCCAATCAAAACTTCTTCTTCTTGTAATTCTGCTTCTGGAAAAACAACACCATCTTCTTCTAAAAATCTGTAACTTTTTTCTGTTCTGTAGCCTCGGATATCTTTTCCAGGAACCATAATTTTATCACTTAAGTTACCAGTATAATGTAGCTCGGTTGCATTGTATGGCCTAAAGAATGTACTTCTACCTAGGCCTCGATTTACACTTCCTTGGCTTATAACAAGTGCATCACTCATATTGTATCCTTGGAAAGGCATTACTGCCACAACAACATTTTGTCCTGCAGGATGCATATCAACAATATCATAAATAGCACTTCTTACAATTGGTTTTTGTGGATAATGTAAAAGACTAACGTCACTATCAATTAAATTTAAGAAATTTGCAGCATAAATTCCTAGAGCTTGTTTCTGTGCTCTACCTACTTTACAAATTCTAGCAGATTGATCGTGATTTGCAAATGGAATTAAAGAAGTTACAAGTCCAAACATTGAAACAGGATCAATTTCCATATGTGTGTGTTCTGGCTTTAATTCGTCTCTGTTTAATGCAACATATAAATTATCTTCTTCTGCTGCGTCAATATATTCAATTACCCCTTGTTTTATTAGTTCATCCCAGTTCATTCTTCCTTCGCTTAGTTCTTTAAGATGTTCATCTTTAAGCATTTCTTTTCCATCTCTAACAATAATTAAAGGTCGAATTACTCTGCCTGTTTCTGTGCTTAACATTATTGCGTCTATTTCTTTAAAGTATCTAACACTAAGCTCCATTGGAACTTTTCCTTCACGTCTTTTTTCTCTTACTTGTTTTGTGAAATTCTCATAATTTTCTGCTTTTCCAATGAATTTACCATTATAGAATATGTCTGATTTTCCTGTTTTTTGCATACCGCAAGATTCTAAATTTGCAAAAAATTCTTTTTCATTTATTTTAAGGTCAGTACTTACTTTTGCAAGAAGAGCTAGATTTTTTCTTAAACCTAAAGGTGTACCTTCTGGTGTTTCAATTGGGCAAAATCTACCAAATTGTGTTGGATGTAATGTTCTTGCTTTAAAATTTTCTTGTTCACTTGGCAAAAGGCTAGTTACTCGTTGAAGATCTGCTAGCATTGCAAGATTATTTGTTCTGTCCATGTTTTTTGTTACACCGGCTCTTTCACCTATCCATGAACCTGTTGCAAATGCACTTTCTATTCTGTGAGAAAATAAAGTTGATTTAGCTAAGCTCTTTAATGAATAGAATTTTTTTCTCCTTGCTACTTTTTGCAAACTGTGTTGTAGATCTCGGATAAAAATTGTTAAATTTACTCTGAATAAGTCAGTTAATAGGTCTCCGCTTAATTTAACTCGTTTGTTTGCATAATGATCCTTGTCGATTTTTAATTTTCCTTCCTTAGCTAACAAGAATAATTTTACCAGCTTGCATAAATTTATTGCTTTGTCTTTTCTCGCATTTGCGTTTGTTCCAATGTGTGGCATGAATGCAGAATCTATTCTTAGTTTAACTCGATCAAGCATCTCTTTTTTTGATCCTTGTAAACTCATTGTCTCGGCGATTTTGAAAAAAGAATCTTCTGATGAAGTTAGAGAACTAAATTCATAGAAATTGACAATTACAGTATCTGAATCTTTTTCAATATGTGATGCGATTTCAGAATCTTTTGTTAATCCTAAAGCTTTTATTAACAATAAGGCTGGAATATTTTTGAATCTAGAGAAATTTACAGTTATTATGCCCTCTGGGCTTTCGCTTATTGTTATTGGAATTCTGTAGCTTCCTCTTTGTGAGAATAATTTTAATGTTCTTCCTTTTATGCCATCTTCTACAAATGGCTGATTTTGGGCAAGTTCTTCTATCATAACCAGAGCACGAGAATTTCCGTTAATAATGAAGTATCCGCCAGGGTCTTTTGGATCTTCATTCTGTCTTATTAGTTCCTCTTTAGACATGTTAATTAAGTTGCATATTTTGCTTTTGATCATTACTGGAATTCTTCCCATTTCTACTTGCGTGTATTCTTTATTTCCAACACCAACTTCTAGAAAAACAGGTGCAGAATAAGTTAATTTTCTTAGTTTTGTTTCGATTGGTAAGATATCTCTAATTGAACCATCGGATTCTATCATTTGTGGTTTTCCAATTGATATTCTTCCAAGCCATAATTCGACTTCTTCTCTTGGAATGTCTTCGTTAATTGCATCAACAATTTCTTGTAATTTTCTTTCAATAAAATCATTATATGATCGAATGTTAGATTCAACTAAGGAATGCTGTTCCAAACACTTTTGTACTAAAATATGATCTTTTACCATTTTATGCTATAATAACTCGGTAGAATAGAGTTTTTTTGTCTTTATTTTTTCTTTCGATTTTAATTATGTCACCAATATTGGCCTCTTTTGGCAATGCTGGATCTTTTCTTTTAATTTTTGGCAATTGTAATGCACTTATGTTTAGGTCCAAGAGTAATTTTTTGGCTTTTTCCGGCTCAAGAATGTTGTGTTTTGACTGCAGAACGTGCATTTTTCTGGCTACCTAATAACTAATTGACGTCTTCGATGGTTTTTAAACCTTTCGTTTTTTTGGGGTAAATTCTCCGTCTTCAAAATATCCTAATAATTAAAAAAAATAAAAAATAAAATACAAAAATCTATCCTATACAGAATTTAGACTTAATCCTCAGTTTCTTCTTCTTCGGTTTCGTCTTCAGTTTCTTCAGTTGTTTCTTCCTTTGCTTCTTCTTTTGTCTCTTCAGTTTCTTCTTTCTTCTCTTCTCTTGGGGTTATTCCCTTTTTCTTAAAGAAACAATCTCTGCAATAAACTGGTGTTCCTTCTCTTGGTTTGAAAGGAACTTCGGCTTCTTTTCCGCATTCACTGCATGTTATCTTGTGCATTTCTCTTGGGCCAAATCGTCTAAAAGAACTATTACTATTTCTTCTAAAACCACCGCCCCGGTTTCCTCCGTATGCCATCTTAAAAATATCCTCCTATAATTTTAACTTTCATTCTAACACATATAAGAACAAGGTTTCTCTTTCCTTATAATGTTAAGATTATTTATGCGAGGTGTTTTATAAACTTTTCTAATGGATATTTTCTTGATGCTTTTGTAAATTGGTTTTTTGTTGTCTTACGCTAATAGTAACAAATCGAAAAGTTTATAAAGGACAATAGTTTCTAAAAAGTAGTAAAAATAATCAATTAAAAAATGATAGCAAAACAAGAAATTTTAAAGAAAATTAAGTATCACTTTGGTTTGAATGTTTATGAAAGCAAAGTATGGTTAGCATTACTTTCTAGAAATGTTGCCAGTGTAGGCGAAATAGCTGAAATGTCTGGCGTTCCAAGATCTAGAGTATATGATGTTCTTGAATCTTTAGAAAAACAAGGATTTACTATAGCAAAATTAGGCAAGCCTTTGAAATATATTGCTGTAAAACCACATGTTGTTATAGAAAGATTGAAATCAAACTTTATGAAAGAAAGTGAAAACAGAATCAAGAATTTATCAACTGTTAGAGGAACTGCTGAATTTAAAGAACTTGAGCAACTTTATGATAACGGTATAGAGCCAGTAAGAGTAGAGGATTTGAGTTCATCTATTAGAGGAAGAGCAAATGTTCATAATCATATTAAAGAAATGATCAATCAAGCTAAGAAAGAAGTTATTTTAGTTTCAAGTCTTTCTGATTTGAAAAGAAAAGCTCATTTCTTAAAGCCATCTTTTGAAAAATTAAGAGGAGACAATGTCAAAATCTTGGTTGCATTGGGTGGAGAAAATGAAGATGACAAAGAAGCTTTGGCAAATCTTCCAAGACTTTTAGGCGTACCTATAAGAAGAATCAAAACAAGCGGAAGATTCTGTATAGTTGATGGAGAAAAAGTTTTGGTTACAATAACTCCAGAAACAGAAGATGAGGATATTGCAATATCTTTGACAAGTCCATTTTTTAGCAAAGCAATGGCTTCTTTTATTGTTCCTAATTTGAAAACTCAGTAAAATTTTCTAATTTTCTTAAACGAAAATATTTATAATCTTCTAATTCTAGTTCTGGTTATGCGCAGGTGGCCCAGCAGCTACGGCGCTCGCCTGCAGTGCGAGGAAACCAAGGTTTCCTGCGCTTTACCTTCCTTAATTGGAAGGGAAAAACAGCTAGCGAGTATTCGGGGGTGCAAGTCCCTCCCTGCGCTTTATAGTTAAGGTATAAAGCTTTAAAAAGAGCAAAACCTCTTTATTAGTATGAAAGAGGTAATACCTGATATAAGAAAAGGGAATTGTCGAGGAAAAGGAGCAGAAGATGTTCTTAAGATTACCGATAAGAATAGGTCTTTAATAAATCAGTTTATCAAAGATATTGAAGCAGAAGGGATAACAAAAGAGAGGTTAAGCAAATACAAAAGGCAATTATGGGTTCTGGCTTACGTTCTTGATAAAGACTATGATAAAGCAACAAGAGAAGAAATAAAACAACTTGGAGGATGGATAAATCGTTCTGAGTATCTACCAGCAACTAAAAGAGACTATAGAACCGCATTAAGAAGAGCATTCAAATTCTGGAAAGGAGATAATGATATTTATCCTATAGAAGTTAGAGATATTAAACATCCTAAAGGAGAGCAGAAAGGGAGGTTAGTAATCCCTAAAAAATTATTGAAATTTGAAGATGTAGAACACTTAATTAATTTAGTTGGGAATAATAGAGATAAATTGTACCTTGCTTTATCTTGGGATACTGCTGGAAGACCTTGTGAACTTAGAAATTTGAAATGGAAAGATATAGAAAAAGTAGGGGACAAAACAAGAGTTATAATTGATACTGCTAAAAAATCTGGAGACACATCATATAGAACTATTTTACTTTATCACGCTCTACCGTATTTGAATAGATGGAGAGAAGAATTCAAAGAAGTTTTTAATTTACCTGAAAAACAATTAAGTGATAAGTACATTTTTCAGAATTTTGGAGAAACAAAAAATATTCCTTTATCTCATAGTTCTTTAGCTAAGATGTTTGTTTATCTTAATGAAAAGTCTAAGTTTGGAAGATTAACTCCTTATTTATTCAGACATTCAAGGATCTCTTGGTGGCAGAATCAAAAAATTAATGACTCTGTTATAAAAAAGATGGTTGGTCATGCAAGAAACTCTAATATTATAGGAGAGTATAGCCATCATTCTACTGAAGATATAGATGATGCTATTTTAGAAGCAGAGGGAGTAACTGAAAGGAAAAAAATAGAAGAATTAAACCCAATTAAAACCTGTGCAAGATGCAAAAAAGAGAACAAACCAAAAACAGATAATTGTGAGTTTTGCGGTTTTCCATTAAGTGAAAATGCATTTCTTCAAGAAGATGTCAAACAGAAAGAGGAATTTGAAAAGTTAAAAACTGATTTTAAAGAAGATATAGAAAAAATCCAAAAAGAATTTGATAAACAAAAAGAGATGACAAGAGAATATTTTGATGAACTTCTAAAACATCCCGAATATCTAAAACCCAACAGAGAAACAAGAAAGATTATGAATGCTGTAAAGAAAAATCCAAATAAATTAGTGATAGCTCACAACTTCAAGAAGTCACAAACTTGGGTCTTGCCCCTCAACGCCTTCCTGCGGTGATTATCTACGGAAAAGTTTATGCGGGCAATAAGACAAAAGAACAATATGAACAAGCTATTTCAGCAAAGTAAGTCAATTTTTTAGCTCAAAATACCCCCTTCTCTAACCGAAGTCCCTCTCCGTGCTGTCTTTTTTATCGACGACAAAATGGGATTTGGCGACGGGAGAAAAGTTATTTTTTCTGAAGAAAAAGATTATAAATATAAACAAATTAATAATAAGAATAAAAGAATTTGAAGATGATACCAAATAAATTGAAGAGGGGCGATGAAGTGAGAATAATTTCCCCAGCGAGAAGTTTGGCGATAATCTCAAAAGAGAGCATAGCCCTAGCCAAAAAAAGACTTGAGGAACTTGGATTAAAAGTAACATTCTCAAAGCATAGCAGTGAACATGATGTCTTTGATTCATCATCCATAAAATCAAGAATTGAAGACCTGCATGATGCATTTAGAGACAAAAATGTAAAAGCTATTCTGACAACTCTTGGGGGGTATAACTCAAATCAGTTATTAAAGTATATAGACTATGATCTAATAAAGAAAAATCCAAAGATTTTCTGCGGATTTTCAGATATTACTGCAATGCAATGGGCAATTTATGCAAAAACTGGATTAATTACTTATTATGGCCCACATTTCTCTTCATTCGGAATGAAGAAAGGTTTTGAATACACTACAGAATATTTCAAAAAATGTCTATTTGAGGATAAAGAGATGAAAATTATACCATCAAAAGAATGGAGTGATGATCAGTGGTACATAGATCAAGACAAAAGAGAGTTCATGAAGAACAATGGACCATATCCCATTAATGGGGGCGATTCAAAAAAAATTCAAGGAGTATTGATAGGAGGAAACTTATGCACATTTAACCTTTTACAAGGAACCGAATTTATGCCCCAATTAAAGAATAGCATACTTTTTATAGAGGATGATGAAGAATCAAATAGTAATTTATTTGACCGCGACTTGCAGTCTTTATTGCACCAACCACAATTCAAAGACATCAAAGGAATTGTTATAGGAAGATTTCAAAAAGCATCTAAAATGAACAGGGAAGTTTTAACAGCTATAATTAAAACAAAGAAAGAGCTTGAAAAAATACCTGTAATAGCTGATGTTGATTTTGGTCATACAACGCCCATTATGACCTTTCCAATTGGCGGAAAAGTAGAACTAATTAATACAGAAATCACCATAGTAGATCACTAAAAACCCTAAAAGTACAAGTCCCTCCTAGTCCCTCTCCGGGACTTGCACCATAAGAAAAAGAATTAAAAAGTTCTGATTCTTAGATGAAATATGAAAAAGGGAGTGTTAATTTTAATCATTGTATTGGTTGTTGTTGCGGTTATTTTATTAAGATCTTTTAATGGTGGCGAAGATAACTGGATTAAAGATTCTAGAGGCGTTTATATTAAACATGGAAATCCTTCCCAAACTCCAAATTATGTCGTGGAACAACAGAAAGTAATTACAGATGCTTTGGCATTGTATAATCAGAAAAAAGCCGAGCAAATGAATTTTTCAAGTCAGTGCTTAGGAACAATTGATAGTTACGTTGTTGACATTGTTCATGTTCCAAGAAATTCCGAGGATAATTTGGCTGAAAACCAATGCGAGGATTATAAAAGTGGTTTAATATCACATTTTATAGAATTAAATAAGGATGGAAATATAATAAGGATAGTTTAAAATGATGAAAATCGAGATAATTTTTTTATTTTTATTAGTATCTTTAATATTTTTAAGTGGTTGTACTAAACCAGATAAAACACAAGGAGTTTATAATGTCACAGTCTGTGAAAAACTTTGTAATGATACTTATCTTGGTGTTCCTGAAAATTTAGAAACTTGTTGGAACTCATGCAGAACTCTTGGAACAAGAGGAGATGCTTATAACAAATATATTGAAAATTTGAAGGAACTTAGGATGAATGAGACAAATGCATAGAACTATATACTTCATTTGCTTAGAAATATCATGGAAATGACAGCAGAGATGCATGAATGGAATAAGCGAATGATAGCTCAGGATAAATTACATAAGGAAGCTAAAAAGCAAGCAGACTAGTTCTATCTATAATTTTAATTTAAATATTAAATAGGTTTTGTAACAACCCTGTATGTTCTATAAAGTTTTCCTCTGAGCAATTCAGTTATTAGCCTTTTTATAATTAATAATACTTTATAATTTAGACTAACCAAATTCTTATAATTTATTTTCTATTAAAAAGAATTAATATCTTCTGTCAAAACTTCTTCTTGGTCTTTCTTCTCTAGGCTTAGCTTCATTAACTTTGATTTCTCTACCTTGGAAATCTTTGCCATTCAATTCTGAAATTGCTTTTTTTGCAGCTTCATCATCAGCAAAAGTAACAAAACCAAAACCTTTTGATCTACCAGAGTAGTTATCCATGATAACTGTGACCTCGGTCAATTCTCCATATGGTGAAAATTTTTCTCTTAGTTCATTTTCTGTTACAGTAAATGCCAAATTTCCAACATAAACTTTTGTGCTCATTTTTTCCTCCATGCGTATTTACTCATTCTATAAATTCGAACCAAACTACCAGAAAAAATCCTTCATTCAGTACATTTTATTCACTCATTTTGAGTTTATAAATGTGTGTAAGTCTAAATTATCCAACTTCTTAAAACTCGAGATTCTATTATTAATCCATTTTCAATTTTTAAAAATTCCATGACATATTCATCTTTTTGTCCAGGAACTTTTCTAATGTATTCGATAAAAACTTTATTTTTGCTTGATGTTAAATCTTTAAGAGTATATTTTAATCCAACAAGTCTTTCAAAACTTCCTTGCCACCATTTTTTAAGTTCTTGTTTTCCTTTTAACCAGCCTTTTGTTTCTGGTTTTTCTTTTTCAATTCTAGGAGAATAATGTTGTGCTTCATCATTGTAAAGATCAAGAAGTTTATTGATATCATGCGCATTAAAGGCATCTATCCATTTTCTTGCGATTTGATCTTGGTTCATTTTATTCTAGATTTTTCTCCATAAAAATTACCTTATCCATATCTTGACTGTAGTCTTCATTTTCTATTTTGTGAAAGTTTATCTTCCAATTCAAATCATTAATAACTTTGAATCCATTTTTTTCATAAAGGTGATTGGCTGAATGCAATCTAGCATCTGTTGCTAGAGTTATCTTCTTTAATTTGATTTTTTTAGAAAATTCTAAAGCTCGTGTTATTAATTTTTGAGCTATACCTTTATTTCTATATTCTTTTAGAACATACATTCTTTTTAATTTTCCAATTCCTTTTCCACAATCTTTTATTGCAATACTTCCAACTATTTTTCCATCTTCTTCTACAATTAAAAATAGATCATAATCTTCAAAATTTTCCCAGTCCTTAATCAATTCTTTTCCAAAGAATTCTACCAGAACAATATTTATCATCTTTTTTGTTTCTGTAATATCTTTTTTTTCTAACCTTCTGATTTCCATTTTATAAACGGGCCCGACAGGACTTGAACCTGCAACCCCTAGCTTAGAAGGCTAGTGCTCTATCCAGTTGAGCTACGGGCCCATGAATAACTAATTATTTTACTGCTTTTAAAAGTTTTTAAATTACATTTTATTATATATTTAGTTCTAAAATGGCAGCTATTCAAGTAAAAAATTTAACAAAGAAATTTGGAGAATTTGTCGCAGTTAGCAATATCTCATTTGAAGTTCAAGAAGGAGAGATTTTTGGTTTGTTAGGACCAAATGGAGCAGGCAAGACAACTACATTATCTATGTTATCGACTATAAAAGAACCTACAAAGGGAAATGCAATTGTTAATGGATTTAATGTTAATTCTGAAAAAGACAAAGTTCGAAAATCAATTGGAATGGTTTTCCAGGATCCTACGTTAGATGATGAACTAACTGCCTATGAAAACATGGATTTTCATGGAAGATTGTATGGAGTTCCAATAGAAATAAGAAAAAAGAAAATTTTAGAATTATTAAAATTAGTTGAGCTTGAAGATAGAAAAAATAGTTTAGTTAAGACATTTTCAGGTGGAATGAAAAGAAGATTAGAAATTGCTCGCGGTTTGTTACATGAACCTAAGGTTTTATTTTTAGATGAACCTACTTTAGGATTAGATCCACAAACAAGAAACAGATTATGGGATTATATTAAAAAATTAAACAAAGAAAAAAAATTGACAATTATTTTAACAACCCATTATATGGATGAGGCAGATAGATTATGTGATCGAGTTGCAATAATTGATCATGGAAAAATTGTTGTTTTAGATACTCCTGCTAATTTGAAAGAACAAATTGGTGGAGATGTTATAAGTATAGTTACGGGAGACAGAGAAAAATTAGAATCTTTTTTAAAAAAATGCAAATGGTGTAGGTTTTCTAAAATACATGATGGATATGTTACAATTAATGTTCTACAAGCTGATAAGAAACTTGCAGACATAATAGGAATTGCTCATAAAAATAAAATTAAGGTTGATTCTATGACAATTAACAAACCTAGCTTGGAGGATGTTTTTTTGCATTTTACAGGCAAGACAATTCGAGAACAAGAAGCAGATTCAAAAGATCAATTTAGAGATCACTTGAGATTAAGGAGGAGAAGATAAAATGGCTAATGCAACATATACCTTATGGTCTAGAAGTATGAAAAAGTATTTTAGATCACCAAGCAGAATCATAGGTAGTTTGGGAATGCCTTTGTTTTTTCTGGTTATTTTGGGCTTTGGATTGAATTCTTTAAGCATAGGTGGTTCTGGTGGAAATTATGTTCAGTTTATTGTTCCTGGAATTATTGCAATGACAATTATGTTTACTGCTATTTTTTCAGGGATACAATTAATTTTTGATAAACAATTTGGATTTTTAAAAGAAACTCTAGTTGCGCCTGTTTCGAGAAATTCTATTATGTTAGGACAAACATTAGGAGGAGCAACAACCGCGCTTTTACAAGGAATAATTGTTTTAGTTTTATCTTTATTAATTGGTGGAGTGGCATTTCATTTATCAGGATTTTTAATTGCTTTGGCTTTTATGGTTTTGATTGGAATGGCTTTCACAGCTTTGGGAATTGCAATTGCGTCAAGAATGGATGATATGCAAGGATTTCAGCTAATAATGAATTTTGTTATATTTCCAATTTTCTTTTTATCAGGAGCTTTATTTCCTTTAACAAGTGCTCCAGCTATTTTGAAAGGAATAGCACATTTTAATCCATTGAGCTATGGAATTGAAGGCATTAGATATGGTTTGCTTGGAGTTTCTCAGATTAACATAGGATTATGCTTACTTGTTTTAGGTGTATTTACTGTTGCAATTATTTTACTTGGAGGAGCTTTATTTAGAAAAATAAAAGCGTAAAATGATAGATTGCCATTGTCATCTTGAACAAAAAGAATATGATGCCAAATTAGATTTTCTTATTGAGGAATGGAAGAAGAAACTAAAATTTGTTGTTTCTAGTTGTGCGCATCCAATGGATTTGGAAAAGACATTATGGATTTATGAAAGATTTAAACCATTTGTCAAGATTTGTGTTGGTTTACATCCTGAATTTATTAAAGAAGTTTCTGAAAAAGACATAAAGAAAGTCATAGAATTTATTAAAGAGCATAAAAAAGATATCTTGGCTATTGGTGAAATTGGTTTAGATTATCATTGGATTAAAGAATCAAAATGGCAAGAAAAACAAAAAGAAATGTTTGTTAGATTTATTCAATTAGGAAAAGAATTAAATTTACCTTTGGTTATTCATTCTTGGGATGCTACAGAAGACGCAATTAAAATTCTTGAGTCAGAAGGGATGAAAGGAAAGAAAGTTTTATTTCATTTATTGCAGGATAAGAATTGTTTGTCTAAGATTATTGAAAATGATTGGTTTATTTCAATTGGTCCTGGAATTGCTAAATCTAAAAATATTAAGAAAATTGCAAGAGACGCTCTATTAAATAGAATTTTACTTGAAACAGATTCTCCTTGGTTCAAACAAGAAGGTCAAGAATTTGGTGAGCCAATTAATGTTAAGATTGCATGTGAGAAGATAGCTGAAGTGAAAAAAATATCATTTGAAGAAGTTGAAAAACAAACAGATTTAAATGCAAAAGAGTTCTTTGGATTAAAATGATAACATTACAAATTATCTTGGCAATTATTGTTGCATTATTAGGATATCCTGTTGGATTGCTTATTGCAAAATCTACAAAAGAGGAATTAAAAAAAGGAAGAAAATGGTTTAAATTAATTATGATTGCTTCTCTTCTTATAATGATTCTTAGTTTTTTAAATGAAACAGGAACTTTATTAATTTTCATTGAAACTATATTTATGTTTATATTTTTGATGAGTTTTGCTTCATTTCAAGAATCTAAGAATGTGAAAAAGTGAATTTCTAGTTTGTACAAAGTTTTAAAAACTAATTTTGATAACGATTTTTATGGTAGATGAAAAACAATTTTCGAGAAGATTTAAGACTGGTTTTGCATCGATTTTTTTAGCCATATTTACTTCGCTTTATTTATTGGCTAATTGTGCAGAACAAAGATGTACGAAGAAATTAGAAAAAGATATTAAGACGTATGCGGATTATAATAATGATGGACAGATATCTCCAGACGAAAGAAATTTTTTTCTTACTAATGCGTGTGAAGACAGAACAATTTATGGATCTACAATTCACATAGACCCTATAAGGGGGCCATGTTATGCTGGAACAAATGAACGTGCTCGTAATTCAGATGTTTTAACTTTAGTAGAAGATTATGTAAATTCTGGTTGCGAATCTACTGGAGATCAATCAAGACAAGCAAAAACTTTGGTAGATAAATTAAGTGACTAGTTTTTATCATATAGAAAAATTCTTAAGGCGATTTGTCTTTTAATTTAGATGTTATATTTAGTTGGTTTAGGTTTGGATTTGAAAGACATTTCATTGAAAGCTTTAGAAGTAATTAAAGAGTGCGATGAAGTTTTTTTAGAGAATTATACAATAACCTTTCCTTATACTGTTGAAGAGCTTGAAAAAGTAATAAACAAAAAAATTGCATTAGCTGATAGAAAATTTGTTGAATCTAATTTTTTTGTGGAAGAATCTAAAAATAAGAACGTTGTAATCTTGGTTTATGGAGATCCTCTTGCAGCAACAACGCATATTAATTTTGTGCGAGAAACAAAAGCAAAAGTTATTCATGCTCCAAGCATTTTAACTGCAATTTCTGAGACTGGTTTGCAGCTATATAAATTTGGAAAAACAGCAAGCATTCCAAAATGGCAGGATAGTTTTAAACCAACTTCTTTTTTTCAAGTTGTAAAAGATAATTTATCAATTAAGGCACATACTTTATTATTAGTGGATATTGGAATGCCTTTGAAAGAAGCCTTGTTAGAGTTAGATCTTGCTTCTGGAAAAGAATTAGGCAACAAAGAGATAATTATTTGTTCAAAATTAGGAACTGAAGATGGAAAAATAATTTCTGGCAAACTTTCAAAATTAAAAAGTAAAAAAGTTAAAGAACCTTTTTCTATAATTATTCCTGCTGAATTATCTTTTGGAGAAGAAATATTATAATAAAAATTAAAAAAATATTATTTTATCCTTTTAGGTTTGGCATTTTTTGCATATATTTTTCAAAACTTTCGGTTGTTGGTCTTAGATCCCCTTCTCTACCCATTAAAACTAAACCTTGTTCGCATAACTCTCCTGAAACAATAATTCTTCCAGAACCAGTCATACTAAATGGTTTGAATTCTGGATTGCTTTCTTTCCATGCGTCACCTTCTAAACCTTTCAATCCTTTTGCTAAAAGTAAATCTGTTGAAGGAATATTTCCATTTCCCCAAATTAGAGCAATGGCATAATCTGGTTTTTGGCCAATAAGATTAAAAATAGTGTCTTTAAAAACAGGCCCACCCATTCTTCCACATTGTTGGATGCCCACTATTCCGTTATAAGCATATCTGAAAGCATTTTCTAAATTTCCTTGAAATGCTGTGTCCAATCCTGTTTCCGAAACATACATACGAAGACCAGGATTATACACGAATCTGTGAGCAATGAAATGTTTTGATAAATCCATTCCCATATTTTTTATAATTTTTGGTACTTTATAAACTTTACTATTGTTATTCCTTTTTAGTTAATACATCTTCCTGAACATTTGATCAAGCATAGCAACTTTTTTGGAATGTTTTTTCCTTAAGAAATAACCATAGATTAGACCAGCAATCAAACCTCCAAGATGTGCTGTGTTGCCTATAGGAAGTCCTGCTGCAACGCTCGCGAGCCACATTACAACTAGAGAGATAATTACACTAATAAATAATGGAATTGCTACTGGAATAAAGAATAGATATGTTGGAACTCTTGGTGTTAACAACATTAAAACTCCTGCAATTCCAAAGATTGCTCCAGAAGCTCCTACTGCCGGAATATTCAATTGAGATTGTGAAGCTAAAAATACAAAAAACAAAGATGCAACAATTCCTGAGACAAAATAAATCAAAATGAATTTCTTTTTTCCTATTAATCTTTCTAAGAATGTTCCAACAAAGTACAAGCTAATCATATTTACAAGAATATGTACAAAGCTCGCATGCACAAACATATTCGTTATTAAAGTCCATAAGTTCTTACCTTGTAAAATTAAAGATGGTTTGACAGCAAGAAGGTCAATAAATCCCTGGCCATAGATATTTGTTAGAATTATAGTTAAGATAAATACAATAACATTAATTATGATTAATATATTTGTTATACTCAAGCCTCTTCTAGAATTCATCTTTATTTACCTCTTTTTCTTGGAAACTTTTTTCTTTTTAACCTTTACAGTTTTTTTCTTTTTTTTAACATGCTTATGAGTTATTTTTTTCTTCTTTATTTTACTTTTTTTTACTTTTTTCTTTATTTTAATTTTCTTTTTTTCTTTAACTTCAACTTTAGGCTTTATTTTTTCTAAAATAGTATCAATTTTTTGCAATTCTTTTTTCATTGATTCCATTCTTGTTTCAATTTCTTTAACTTTTTTATCTTCATCTGAAGGTTGCAGTAATGAACCACATTCAGGACAAGCAAATTCATTTTGTAAGGCTGTTTCAGCACTTAATTCAATGCATTCATTTGGACAAGAATAATAACATTTTATTAGCCTGTTTTTTATTAAGCTGTTTAAAGTGTCAATTTCTTTTTGTTTTATTTTTTTTAATGCTAATAAGGCCTTTTCTGTTTCTAGAGTCCAGAAATAAATATACCAACCTTTTCTTTTGTCTTTTTTTCTGATTGAGGTTAATATATTGTAGTTAAGTAACTTATAGAGTATATTTCTTACTTGATTTATTGTTAATTTGAGTTTATCAGCAAGCTTAAATTCATCAATATTTTTTTTATCAAATAATAAACTTGTGATTACATCACTGTTCTTGCCTGCTATCTTTTTTACTAGCTCATTAATCAGGTTAAAGACTTGTTCCTTTTCTTTTTTATCTAATTTCATTTTAAGATATAGTTTGATTTAAGCTCAAGGAAAAATGATTTTATAAAATCTTCGGTTTAGAAAAAAAGAATTAAGCTTCTGTTTAATCTAAATATGGCATGACTATTTTTACGTCTTCTTTAAGCTCTTTGGCTCGCCCATACCAACACATAGCTTCTGTAAATTGCACATAAAAGCAATGCACATTATGTACATCATATCCATCATACCCATTTGGACCTATGCATTGAGCCACCATATCTCCATCGCGAATAATCTCGTCTTTTAAAAAAAGAGCATAATGTTTTTTATCATTACTTCTTGTTTCCCATTCAACTACACCAACACCTTCAAATGGCTTTAACTTTTCTGCTTCTCGTTCTATGCTCTCTCTAAGTTCTGCTTTAGGTTTTAATGCAATCTCAAGAGATGTTTCATTTTGTTCAGTCATTTTTTTCCTACATATTTTACCTTTTTAATCTTTATTGTTCTTTAGAATATCTTTTTAACGAAAGTTATTTAAATGTCTTCAAGTTAATTTTATAAAAGAGGATGTAAGATGTTTTCAAAAAAGAGAAAAATTATGATTCCAGAACCTCCTGCATATGGGCCAGAGGATTTTGGTTTTCCTTCTATTCCTAAGGAGACTGAAAAAGTTCCAGAACATACTATGAAAAAATCAATGCTTATTGCACCAGACCCTAGACAATTGCCTGATTATCCTAAGGATTTTTCAGAAGTTCCTGAAATTCCAGAAGAAGTTAAACACGAAAGATGGCAGAATAGAGCTTCGATTGAACATAATTTCAATAGAGCTACTGGACGAGAACGTTTTAAGGATGTTTTTAAAAACAGCCCTGAAAAGCCAATTTTCATTAAAGTTGAGAAATTCAGAGAAATTGTTGAGAATATAATTGAGATTGAGAAAAGATTAGAGGAATTAGAAAATATTATTGGAAAATTGCAAGAAATTAAGCAAAATGAAGAAGAAAAAATGGATAACTGGCACCAAAATATTCAAGACATAAAACAAAAGTTAAATGTTCTTGAGGAAAATTTTTCAAATAAAATTTAAAGATGTCTGTTTTTATAAAAACTCATGCTGAAGAAGTACTTGAATCTAAGAATTCTATCAAGGATGCTAAATCTAGAGTCATAAAACTTTCTGGATCAACTAGAGAATTTATTGATCAGCAAGAAAATTATGCCAGAGCTTTAGATCGTTCTTCTGAGTTATTAACACAATTAAGATCAGATGTTTTTAGAATAAAAAATATGCTGCCAGAAGTTCCTGAAAATATTATTTCTTCTTCACAGATTTCTAAACTTTCAAAAATAGAATCACATACTGGAAAGAGAAAAGAGAAAAATTATCATGAAGAACTTAAGAATTTGAGAAAAACAATTGGAGAATTGTAGAATTATCTTTTTCTTCCTTCTAATGAAAGATATGCTTTGAATTGTTCAGAAGTTTCAGAAAGCTCATCACCTAACCTGTCTTCATAGTCTTCTATTCTTGTTGGAACAAGATATTTATCATAAATTCCTCTGAAAAACTTAGAAATAGGATTTTGTTCCCATTTATTTTCATAATCTCGTTCAAGAAATCCAGCAAATTTTACTTCAACGTCTCCTTTATTTTTTTTAATTTTGACGCCGTCTTCTGTTACTTCAACATCAACCATTTTAAGAACTTTGATTCCTACTTTTACTTTGTATCTAATGTAATCGTTTATTTTTCTTAAGCAGAGCCACGCAATTTCTACTTCTTTACCAAGAGGTTTTATTTTTTCAGAGTATTTTTGTTCAATTACAATATATTGCAGATTAGAAAGCCACTCATATAAGAAGCCATAAAGGTCTTTAAAATCAAAAATTCCAGAATGTACTATTTTTGTTTCAAAGGCCAAACTTGTTTCAGACATGCTTAAAAATCCTCCAGATTTTTGGCACGCTGAAAATGTTTTTCATTTTCCATTTTCAAGCGTTTTATTCTCTTTTAATATTAAACAGAAACAGTATTTAAATATTTTATTAAGAGTTAGTTCATACCTGGATTATATCCTCCAGGACAAGGAACGCTTCCACTGGCCTTTTTAATTTTGGTTGTTCTTTCAATTGCCTCCAGGGTATATGCTCTTATTCTAGTCTTATCTGTTTGTTGAAGTTTTGTTCCACAACCTGGGCAATATGTCCATGAGGCTATGGTATTAATAATACCGCTTTCATCTGAATCGTCAGCACAAGTACAAAGAAGCACTCGGCATAAGCTATCTATAGGTTCTTTAACATGATTTAAATGATTGTTATTTGGATTCATTTTGAATATGCGCTGGCCGGGATTCGAACCCGGATCATAACGTTGGCAACGTCATATACTAACCATTATACTACCAGCGCATACAGGAATCCGAAGATCCCTGTATATCACCGATTCTAGAAAATACAAAGGATATTTAAAATTTTAGTTTAGAATTAATGTATAGTTGCACCATACGGTTTTTCACTATTTGTATCTGGTCTTATTCCAAGGTCTATTCCAGTTATCTTAGACAGAGTTTGATAAGCTGATCTAATTTGGTTTTTAAATGGTTCTATAGTGTTTTGCCAACCACAATAATATGCTCCGAATGTAAGAATATTTCTAAAAAAAGCAGAAATCTCAGCTTTTCTTAATTCATCTAAACTTTCTAATGCTTCTTTTCTTGTTGTTGGTGGATTAGTAACAATTCCTTCACATTTACTTACAAATGTTTTTGCATCCTTACGACCCCTTGCTGTTTTTGAGTTCTCTGGTTCCTTTTTCAAATATATACCACGATTAGGCAAGTTCATTTTAATACTCCATGTCTGGCGATGGCATTCCTGGCATTCCTCCAGATGGCATTCCACCTGATTTTCCTGATGCTATAACATCATCTATTCTTAGAATCATCATTGCAACTTCTGATGCTGATTTGATTGCTTGTATTTTTATTTCTAAAGGTTCAACAATTCCTCTTTCGAGAGTATTACAAATTTCTCCTGCAGAAGATTTTTCAGATGAAACATCCAAACCTGCTTTTGATTCTCCTTTATCATGTCTTGTTCTGAGTTCAGTTAAAATATCTATAGGATCTAAGCCAGCATTTTCAGCAATTGTTCTTGGAATTACTTCAAATGCTTCTGCGAATGCATTAATTGCCATTTGTTCTCTTCCTGAAATTGTTTGTCCGAATTCTTTTAATTTTTTTGAAAATTCCATTTCAATTGCTCCACCACCTGCTACGACAAGTCCTTTTTCTAAAGCAACCGAAACATCTCCTATACCGTCGCGAATTGCTCTTTCAAATTCAGCAATAACATGTTCTGTTCCTCCTCGAACCAATATTGTTAGTGCTTTTGGATTTTTACAGCCAATAACATAAGTCATGCCTTCTTCTGAACCTTCTTTTACTTCCTTTACTGTTTTAGCATATCCAAGATCTTCTTCTGTTAATTCATTTAAGTTGCTTATTATTTTTCCACTTGTTGCTTTTGCAAGTTTTTCCATATCACTTTTTTTAATTCTTCTTACTGCTAGAATTTTTTCTTTTGTTAAATAATACTGAGCAATATCATCAATTCCTTTTTGGCATAAAACAACATTTGCTTTGCTTTTCTTTATTTTTTCAACCATGTCTTTTAGAAGTTTTTCTTCTTGATCTAAGAATGATTGAATCTGATCAGGACTTGTTATTGAAATCTTTGTGTCTGTTTCTGGATTTTTTAATTCTAGAGCACAATCTAGTAATGCTATCTTTGCTTCTTTAACAACAGAGGGCATGTCTGTATTAACACGCTCTTTATCTATAACAATTCCCTCTATTAATTCAGTATCTTCTATGCCTTCGCCTTTTCTTTTTTCTATTTTAATATTATCTTTATCAACTTTAATTCCTTCTTCTGTTAATTCCATTACTTTTTTTACTGCTGCTACAACAATTTGTGAAAGCTTTTCTTTTGCAGCTTCTGCTCCCTTGCCTGTCATTGCTGTTGCAACAATTTGTTTTAATAAATTTTCTTGTTCAGGAGAAACTTTAATTGCTAAATCCTTTGCAATTTGCTGAGCTTTTTCAGCAGCTAATCTATAACCTCTAGTTATTACAGTTGGATGAATTTTTTCATCTAATAATTTTTCAGCATTTTCTAATAATTTTCCTGCAAGAATTACGGCTGTTGTTGTTCCATCACCAACCTCTGATTCTTGTGTCTTTGCTATCTCAACTACCATCTTAGCCGCAGGATGTTCTATTTCCATTTCTTCAAGAATTGTAACTCCGTCATTTGTTACTGTTATATCGCCCAAGCTACTTACTAACATTTTATCCATTCCTTTTGGGCCGAGAGTTGTTTTTACTGTTTCAGCCACAATGCGTGCTGCAAGAATATTATTTCTTTGTGCGTCCTTGCCTATGAGTCTTTGTATATTCTCAGGTAGGATAAATAATGGTTGTTTTTCTGACATTTTTTCCTTAGCTAGTATTACTAGTCTCCTTTGAATTTAAAAAGTTTTCTATGATTCAGTTTTCTATGCCTTTAGTTCTGGTCCAAGAGGGCCATCTAGATTTTTGTCTTTAGGCTCTCTGCTGGTTTGCCCTTCAAGCAAAGTTAATAAAGAAACAAGTCCGGCAAGTCCTGCGATTGCTCCCCCCGACCTCATAAATCTAATACAGCGGTTATCAAAATCAGCCATAGCACTAGAAGCAACAATATCCAGAGAAATATCTCTTAATCTTTCAAAATCTTGTGGAGTTTGTAAGGCACCATAAATCACTGGTATAAGTTCAATTAATTGTTTTTTAGGATATTCAGCTCTATAAAAAGAAACATCTACTGGGTGAGATTTACTAGTTTCATGTTCAATTAAAAAAGAAGCAATCTTTTGATCGATCAGCCCACCTTGATGTGTTTTTAGACTTAACTGAACTAGATTAAGCCCATCGTCCTGGTCAGAGAGCAATTGAGCTGCTAAAACATACCTATCAGAACCTCTTATTTTTGTAAGAGTTTCTATATTATCTAGCTGCTGTTGTTGAAAATTTATAAGACGTGCTGATAAAACGTACGGGTTTTCTCTTTGAATTTTATTTGGAGCAGAACTAAGAATTCTAAGAGTACTCATCAGATGGTCTTCCCCTTGGACAAGAGCTTCTATAAATTCATCTGGAACTACATCTATGGCCTTTTCCAATAGCGATTCATAAGATCTTTTTTCTGGCTCGATGTGTTTTTCTACAAAATCCGCATAAAATTTACCAGCAACTTTTTGAATATACTTTAAAACTTCGTCACTAGTCACTAAATGACCTCTTTGAATTGTAAGAATATTTGTTCTTGGTGGTTCGGTAGATGGTTCTTTTCTTGCATAAACTTCATTTGGAACTAATGTGTCGTAACCTTGCAATTGTAGTTCTCTCATGCCAGCCAGAATTTAGTTTCCTTTTTAAACTTTTTCTTACTTTAAAGTCATTCTTCTGAGTAACAAGATACGGATTTCTTAATTTTTTAAAGAGTTACAAAAAATATTTAAAAGGACTTTCCATGAGCAGTTATGCAAGTCGGAATAAAAATTGGTGATGTAATGACAAGGAGTTTTGTTTCTGTCAGACCAAAAACATCTATCCAAGATGCTGTAAAATTAATGGTTTCTAAGAAAATTAGTTCATTAGTAATTAAAGAAGGTCAAGGAATTAGAGGAATGTTAACAGAAGGAGATATTATAGAGGCTGTTGCAAAGAAAATAAATTTGAAAAGCCCTGTTAAAAAAATTATGTCAAAACATGTTGTAACAATATCTCCAAGCAAAGATGTATCTCTTGCTTTTAGCATAATGCGGAAAAGAAAAATAAGATGGTTGCCTGTAACAATTAATCAGAAGATTCTTGGTTTGAATAAAAAAGTTGTTGGATTATTAACTATGAAAGATATTTTGAAAGTTCAACCTGCTTTATTTGATATTGCTAGCCAGAGATTTAAAGTAGCAGAAGAAAAAGAAAAACAACACAGAGTTAGAACTGTCAATAATCAAAGATGGGTTAGAGAAGGACCTTGTCACGAATGTGGTGTTTATGATCTTCTATATAAATCAGAAGACAGATATCTTTGTGAGAATTGCAAGAAAAAGACTGGAAACTAAAATTATTTTTGTTAATAAAAATCTAGTTAGATGGTCTTACAACCCTATCTAAACTTCTAAAAGTGTGTGTTGAAATAGTACCAAGATTTTTTAAAAGACTCAAATAATTTAAGGCAAATTTGGTCTCTCTCTCTCTTTGTTGCGTATACGCTTGAGATTGTTCTGCTGTTTTAATGTGGCGCCCAAGATAAAATTCTATTCCCGCAACACTTTCTAAACACTGGACTAGGCCAGCCAATAAAACATTTTGGTAAAACTCAGCCGAGCCAACTCTATGAATTCCTTCAATTCTATCTCTAGTTTTTATTTTTTCATCTTTTTCTTCTAAAATTCTTAAGTAATCTTTTAGAGCATTTGTCCCATTTCTTTCTCTTGGCCATAAGACTGAAGAATTGCATAATAAATATCCTACTTGCATTGAAAGAGGTCCTACAACAATACGAGGATCCACTAATGAATTAGAATAATAATGTTTTGGTCTCCCATCTCCTTGCATCATAACACTTGCGTACTTGGTTTCATTTTCTAATTTGTTAGCAAGAGTTCCAATTTGTTCTGATAATTCTCTTTCACGACTTACAAAATATTTTTGATCTATTATTCTTAAATGTCTTAGCATTTTTTCTTTTATGCTTGTTGGATTTACTTGTGGTAGTTTTTGACCCAATGTAGTTTCAATATCTACTACTTTTTTATCTAAACCTAAGAATCTAACAAGAACCAACATAGGATCTAGTGCGTCACTAATTAATTGTAATTCAGTTCTATTTCCTGGAGTTGTGGCTAATTTTAAAGTGTCTTCCAAACTTGATCCAGTTAAAAAATTCATCACTTGTATGTTTTGATTCCTAAAAACTTCACTTCCATTATAATAAGGTGGAAATGCAGTTATTTGCCCTGTTCTATCTATAAACATATGTGGTTCTCTTAAACATTGATTATTTGCTTTTAAGACAGCATCTTGTACGGCAAACTCATCACTTGCTCTTTCTAAGCCTCCCATAGTTTCAACATCCATTAGTTTTCTTATTATTAGTGGTGGAGACATTCTTGCTAATTGACTACCAGATTCACTTACAACATAAACTCTTGATTTTGGGTTTATAGATATGTGATCCAATCTTCTTAGTTTCATAGATGACGAATCCATATCATAGCCATGTGAAACAAGTATTTTTGTAAGTTCTGTTGCTAAAGTTTGTTGATCAATACCAAATGCTTCTTGATATTCTTCTGTAGTTAAATATTGTTGATCTGTCATTTTTTAATAAGCTAAAATTTTAGATATAAAATGGAGACGGCTTGCAATTTCTTTGAAATGTTCGCTCATACCGCCTATATCGGAATTTTTTGTTCCAGTTGCGAGTTGTTCTGCTTTTTCTTTTATTTCTCTTGTTTCTTCTGCAACTCTTCTTGCAATTTCTTGGTTGTTTGTATAATGTGCAGTCATCGTATCCTTGTAACTTTTTTCAATTAGTTCAAGAATAAGGCATATATCTTGTATATTCTTGCTTTTTAATCTTGCAGAAGGTATTGATTTCGCAATTCTTTTTATATGGTCTCCAATTATTTCTACATTTAAAATTGAATGGTGTAAATAATTAAGTTCAAGAGCATCTTTGCCTATTTTGGCTGCGTAATTGCGATCCTTGAATGCTTTTCTAATAATTTTCATGAGTAAGAAATATAATGCATTTACTTCTAAATCTGTGTTATATATTATTTTTATTTTTTCAGAACATCTGTTATTTTGATTTAAGCATTCTCTTAACTCTAGAAACATGGACCTTATCAAATTGTCTGCTCTTCTAAATACATCTTGTGTTGTTATGTTAGATAAATCAAGAACATTTTTTATTATCATTAAGTCAATGCTGTTTTCTACTATTTGTAATCCAATTAATTTTTTAACTAGGTTTTCTATTTTTTCTTTGTCTTGGTGATTTCCTTTTAGAATTATTAAGTCAAAATTATCTATGTAGAAAAAATTTAGCTCTCTTTTGATGGCCCAAAAATTTCTTTTTTCTATATCCATTGTTACTTTTTTAGGCTCTTGAGTATTTTCTTTTTCTTTAGCTGATAGTATGAGTTCACCTTCTGGAGTTCTATCTAAGAAAATGCTGTCTCCTTTCTTTATATTATGCTCTTCCATCCATTCTTTTGGAATTGAGACTACATATGACGATTTTCCAAACTTTATTATTTTTCTAGGTTCCATTTCATACCTGGATATTTTAGTATATGCTATGCTCACCCCTAGTGCCTTAACCTTGCGTTAGATAGAATTTCACCCTTTTTAAAATTAACTTTTTTAGAAATAGGTATATGTTGTATATAGTCTATATGCCCTAACTAGATATATCTCTGATTCTATAATTGTTTAGGTTAAGGAGAAAATAAAAAATGAGAAGAAGATTGATAGAAAATCCGATGGAATTTGATTTTGAAGAACTAGAAACTTTCGGCAAACAGATGGATACTTTAGAAAGAGAACAAGCAGATTTCGTTAGAGAAGGAGTTTGTGATGAGTGTGGCGCATATTCTGTTGTTGCAAAAGTTGCTGGTAGATTAGTATGTAACACTTGCAGTAGAACTTTAAATATTAGTGAAAGAAAATCAAGTTCAAGGAAAAAATAACTTAGAACTCTGTTATAAGAGATCATTTTCAAGACCTGGGTGGGTTTAAGTCCTGGCTATGCTCTGTTTTCTGAGAAGCCCACTCAGTTTCTTTTATTGTATTTATAATAATTAAAAGCCGGGCCCGAGGGGTCTCGAACCCCCGACACCTAGCTTAAGAGGCTAGTGCTCTACCAACTGAGCTACGGGCCCAACAAAATATATAGAATGAATTGATTTATAAAAGTTTAGAAAATGGTTTATCTAACTATACTCTCGCCAAGTATGTTTGCATTTTGTGCATTTGTAAAAAGTTGTTTCACCTTCGTCACCTGAACGCATCTGAACACTGTAAGAATAAGCTTCATCGTGACCGCATTCTGGGCAAGTTGCTTTTATGACAGGCCAAACATTACTTTCATCGCCTTTTAGAACTTCTATCTTTTTCTTGTCACCAAATTTTTCTGAACAAGTTAATTTAATCATTTCCTTAGCAACGTAATTACACTTTGGGCATGCGAAATATTTTGTTCTTTGTATAAGAATTGTTCCGCATTTCGGGCAAAAATCCATTTTTCTTTTTTATTTTTCTTTTTAATGTTACTTAACCGCCAGCTTGTTTAAAAACCTTTCGTGGTGCATGATTAACTTTAAAGTAATCATTTTAGAATACAAAGGATTGTTCGGTTTATTAAAGAAAATTTATCCAGAACTTTTAACGAAAATAAGTTTTATCCAGCCAAGATAAGGAATGCGAGAAACTGCTTTTCCAATTATTTGGTCTTTTAGAATATTTCTTTCATCAACAGGGTAATACGGTGGAAATAATTGTCCATCATTATGATCTCCTTTTGTGGAATAGATTGTTTCATTGCCCTTTTGTTCTATTAAAACAATTCTGTGAATAATTGGTGTGGGTTTACTAGGATCTTTAAAAATTATAACTTGACCTTTTTTATATTCCTTAGAACCTTTTACAATTACAATGTCCCCTTTGTTAAATCCATTTAAGAATGGCCAGTATTGTTGGATTTCATCTTTTGGAATATTATTATCTAAATACCATGCTTTGTGAGTTTGCCACCAAACATCGAATGAACCTTCGTGATGCATGCTGCCTGATTCTACTATCACAAAAGGCATGCTTGTTCCAAAGGTAGCGCCTGCAACAGGAAAAATAATAAACTTTACAATAAGAAATATAATTAAGATGTCAATTATCCAACTTAATGGATTGTTGCTCTTCCACAAAAAATTCCATATCTTTCCCATTTTCTCTTTTCAATATATAGAATTTAATACTTTAAAAATGTGACTTGAATATAGATTTATCACTCGCAGAGAACCTTATAAGGATCTAATATAAAATGAGTTGCTCTTTGTAAACCTAGATTAAATTTATAGCCTTTAACTCCGCCTGCAAATTTTCCAAAAGGCCCTTCTATTTTCATATCTATTCCTCGGAGATAATTTTCAACTTCTGCTGGGTTTTTTAATATTCTTAAGGCACCTGATTCTCTTTTTATATCAAACCATTCTGGTAAAAATGGAATTAAACCAGCCAACACCAAGCATTCATCTTCATTCAATCCTAAAGAATCTCTTAATTCGCTATCTCGTGATCTGGTCTCTTGCAGAAATTTTTCTAATTTTGCTGGCGCAACACAAAAGATATCTGCTCCAGATCTTTTTCTAGAATGATCAATTACAGCTATTGGGCTGCCGCCACGACCATTATAAGTTAGAACTCTTGTTGTTTCTGGACCGATACTCAAATAATGAAATTTAAAACGTGTGGGGTCTAAACTTTTCATTACTTCCCCAACATCTCTGCTTGTAGGCACAATTAGTGAAGGTCTTAAATCCATTTTAGTCATTTCTTAATAAAACAACAAAAGCATGCCTTTTAAACTTTATTGGTTAGTAAAATATATAAAAGAGTTTTTGCTCAGAATATAAAGAGGAAAAATGAAAGAAACAATTTTGAATTTAACAAAAGCATTTATTGGAGAATCTCAAGCAAGAAATAGATACACTTTTTATTCGAAAGTTGCAAGAAATGAAGGATATGAACAGATTGCAGAGATTTTTTTAATAACAGCAGATAATGAAAGAGAGCATGCAAAAAAATTATTTGAAGAAATTCAAATTTTAAAGAAAAAAGAAAAAGGAAATCTTGATGAGATTAAAATTGAAGCTTCTGCTCCAACTGTTTTTTTAACAACAAAAGAAAACTTGAAAGCAGCAATTGCAGGAGAGAATTTTGAGCATACAACAATGTATCCTGGATTTGCAGATACTGCTGAAAAAGAAGGTTTGAAAGAAATTACAGCAAGGTTAAGAGCAATTTCAAAAGCAGAAGAGCATCATGAAGAAAGATACAAGAAAATTCTAGAACAACTTGAAAATAAAACTGTTTTTAAGAAAGATCATGAAGTGCAATGGGTTTGCAGAGAATGTGGATATGTTCATGTTGGCAAAGAACCTCCTGTGAAATGTCCATCATGTGATCATGCCAAGAGTTTTTATCAAGTTAAATGTGAAGAGTATTGATCATCTGCTGTTATTCACACCTATTTTTGGGCAATATTTTCTTATAGGACAAATAGAACATTTAGGAGAAACAGGAACGCAGATTGTTCTTCCAAATAAAACAAAAATTGCATTAAACTCGCGCCAGTATTTTCTAGGAAGAATTTTTTCTAGTTCTTTTTCTGTTTTTTCAGGTGTTTTTGTTCTAACCCATCCAAGTCTGTTTGGAACTCTATGACAATGAGTATCTACAGGAATAACAACTTGATTAAATGCAAAATTCAAAACAATATTTGCCGTCTTAGGACCGATGTGTTTAATTGAGATCAAATCTTCTTTATTATTAGGAACTTTTCCATGAAATCTTTTAAGTAATTCATTTGAAACTGATTTTAATGCTTGAGCTTTTTTATGATAATGTCCTGTTGAGAAAATAATTTTTTCAAGTTTTTTTGTAGATAGATTTAGAATTTTTTTAGGAGTATCTGCAATTTTAAAAAGTTCTTCTGAAATTCTAGATGTTGTTTCATCTTTTGCTCTTAAAGATAATAAACAAGCAATTAAAATTTTGAATGCATTTGGATTTTTACGCATCTTGTTTAAGGTTGTTCTTTCATGATAATTGAAATGTTTCTCTAGAATTGACATTATTCTTGGAATGTTTTTAGTGTAAGAGTTCATGTAATTTTAAAGAAATGGAAATTTAAATATGTTTTTTATTTAGTTGGATAATCTCTACCTCCAACCCATCGCGGGTTGAATCGTTGATGTATAATTCCTTCTTCTTTTAGATGTCTTAAAACTTCTGCCTGAAATTGTTCTCTTTCATAAGAAAATGGGGCAACTATTCCTCCGTCTGATTGAAATGATGCGCAAGGCTCTGGTGGCCGATTCATATAATGATTAAAGAGATCTTTTGGTATAACTACTACATAACCTGCATCTTTTCTAAAGTATTGTCTAACTGGTGCTAACTTGTTGAAATAAATTCTATGTGTTAATGCCATGGAAATTTCTTTATGTTTTCTATTTTCACCAGTTTTCATTTCAAAAACAACAGGTAGATCATTTAAAAGTATAATTCGATCATATTCTTCATTAGGTAAAATTTTCAGAACTTTTCCTCTTTCTCCATGTTCAAATTTCCATAATGGGTGTATCGATGAGAAAACACCTAGTTTTCCAGAAATTAGATATTCAAAAGTAATTCTGTTTCCAGTAGCATAAACTATAGATGCTTGATCTTGAATTGGATCGGGTTGAATGTTAAAGCCAGGATAAAGATATGCCATTTCTTCAAGAAACATATCTAGCCATATTTCTCCAAGCGCCCCTTGCAGATGCTCATAACTATGAACCTTTTGTGGTTTAAATCGTGGATCATTTTTTAATCTATTCATGCCTTCTGGCCACCACATAGGAAATGTTTGCATTTGTTTACATAATTCTTCTAATTCAGGTGTTTTTTGCATCTTTGTGTCATCTCTATTTTATGTTTTTGTATTATCTCTTGTCATTTAAATCTTATTTATATTTTTATATGTTTAAATATATTCTGAAAATATGTGTTAGTATGCAATAAACCTTTTAAATTAACGATTATAATAAAATAAATGTTAAAAAAGAAATTAAGCACATGTTATCCTGAAGATCCATTTTACAGCCCACTAGATAAAAGATTCGGTAGGGTTATGGGCTATGATTTTAGAAACTGTAAAGAATTTTATAGATTAAAAATAGGAAGAAAAGAAGCCTCTTGGGTTTTAGCCAAAGATAGACCCAGACACTGGACTAAATTGAGCCTAGATCGTGGTTTATTGACTTCTTCAGATATTAATAAAATGGAAGAATACGAAGGCGGACCATACATTACAATTATTTCTCCAAGAACAGCTGGAAGAATTTTAACACAGCAAATGTATCAACAAGAAAAAAGAAAAGTTGGTGGCATTTAGAAATTTTTTTCTAAGTAACCTTTATAAATACCTTTTTTATTAACATGTCATGGGATTGATGAATGCAAGAAAGATGAAGAAAAACAGGAAAGTACTTAGATGGAAAGAGTACAAATTCAAAAGAAGAGAGTTAAAACTAAAAGAAAATTCTGATCCATTGCAAGGCACAAGCCAGGCAAAAGGAATTGTTTTAGAGAAAATTCAACTTGAAGCTAAACAGCCAAACTCTGCAATGAGAAAATGTGTTCGTGTTCAACTCTTAAAGAATAATAAAAAAATTACTGCATTTTTGCCAGGAAATTTAGCTCAGAAGTTTATTGATGAGCATGATGAAGTTCTTGTTGAAGGCATGGGTGGAAAGATGGGAAGAGCAAAAGGAGATATTCCTTGTGTCAGATATCAAGTAATTGCTGTTAATGATCAACCATTAAATATGCTTGTTAGAGGCAAAGTGGAGAAAGGAAGAAAGTAAAATGGGCGGATTTCCAGAAAAAGTTTATAGGAGATTGGAAGCATCAGGATTTTGGGTTGATTGGAATAAAGATGCTGTATTATATAACGAAAGTGAGTTAATTGGTAAGGTGTCCGATGCTTGTCATAGAATTAAAGAATCTGTTGGATTTGGAGTTGATGTAACTAGTAATAAAGTTCGTACTAGTTTTATTAAATACAGAAATAGAATGTTAGGACTATTAGCTACTATTATTGATAGATTATATGATCAAGAGCAAAACGAGTATACTGGAGTAGAAAGAATTGGTTTCCGTCAAAGAGGAGAAGATTGGTAAAATGAAAATATTTGGAATTTATGATATAAGCGAGGTAAAAGTTCAAGATCAGGGTTTGAAAGCTTACATTAATTTAGAGCCTAAAATTCTTGTTAAATCGCATGGAAGAGAAAGAGATAGATTTGGAAGAACAAAAATTAATGTTATTGAAAGATTGATAAACAAAGTTGCTGTTCCAGGACACAGAGGAAGAAAGCATAAAATTATTACAAGAGTTTCTGGAAAATACACACAACATGCTAAAGTTATCCTAGAAGTTTTTAGAATAATTCAAGAAAAGACAAAACAAAATCCTATTCAAGTTCTTGTAACTGCAATTGAAAATTCAGCACCTCGTGATGAAATTACAACAATAGAATATGGTGGAGCAAGATATCCTCAAGCAGTTGATTGTGCCCCGCAAAGAAGAATTGATATGGCTTTAAGAAATATTGTTCATGGCTCTTTTGATAAAAGTTTTGGCAAAAAAGCAAAATTAGTTGAAACACTTGCACAAGAGATAATGAAAGCAGCTGAAAATTCTCAAGATAGTTTTGCAGTCAAGAAAAGAGTAGAAATAGAGAAACAATCTGATTCTGCAAGATAAGAATATATTTCAACTTCTAGCACACAAAACTTTTTAAATTGTTTTTTTATAGAAATATAATGCCAGGAAGAAATGCAACATTACCCGAACCTGTTAATGTTGGCGAAGTAATAGAAGGAAATTTTAGAAAAGAAGATATAGGTGCAACAGTAAAGGTGCTTTCTAGCCGGTTTATGTCTAGAGATCCAGAGAGAATTAGGGTTCGAGTTGGCTTAGAGTATAATCATAAGAGATATGACCAAGTTGTTAATTGTGGAGCAGTTCCAGAACCCATATTAAGAAATGGAAGCCAACGTAGAGTATATTTTATTAAATTAGTTCAACAAGCCAAAGAAGCAGCAATAAAAGATATAAAAAAACATTTAGATTCACAATTTGACTTAGTTCAATTAGAATATCGTGGTGGCGGTAGATATTATTTTAGTTTAGAAACGGGAGCAGTAGATACTGAATAATTAATATTTTCTAGAAAGCATAACCTTTTTAAACATTCTTTAACAAAATTATTAATGGCAAAAGAATCAAGAATAGATAAGTTCAGAAGACTTATTTCACAACAGAAAAACATCAGAAATGTTTGTACTTCAGCACATATTCATCATGGAAAAACAGCAATGACTGATAATTTATTAGCTGCGGCTGGAATGATGGCTAGCAAATATGCAGGAGATCTAGACAAAGGTATGATGACATGGCAGCATTCTGATGAGCAAGAAAGATTATTGACTGTGGATGCTGCAAATGTTTCAATGGTTCATGAATTTGGTGGACAAGAATATCTAATTAACTTGATTGATACGCCAGGACATGTTGATTTTTCTGGAAATGTTACAAGAGCGATGAGAGCAGTTGATGGAACAATTGTTTTAATTTGTGCTGCCGAGGGAATAATGCCTCAAACAGAAACAGTTGTTAGACAGGCTTTAAGAGAAAGAGTAAAACCAACTTTATTCATTAACAAATTTGATAGATTGATTAAAGAATTAAAACTTGAGCCAGACAAGATGCAAGAAAAAATTATTAAGATAATTGCTGAATTTAATAAATTAATTGAAAAATATGCAGAGCCGGATTATAAAGAGAAATGGAAAGTTAGTATTACAGATGGTTCTGTTGCTTTTGGATCTGCAAGAGATAATTGGGCATTAAGCTTACCTTTCATGAAAAAGAAAAATGTTTCTTTTAAAGATATTTCAAAACTATATGATATGAATGAACAAGAAATGAAAGATTGGGTTTGGAAAAATGCTCCATTGTATGAAGTTATTTTAGATATGGTAATTAAACATCATCCTAATCCAGTTGATGCTCAGAAATATAGAATTCCAAAAATATGGCATGGAGATATTGAAACAGAATTTGGAAAAGATTTGATGAACTGTAATCCTAAGGGTAAAGTTGCTTTTGTTATCACAAAGATTATTGTTGATCCAAGAACAGGAAAAGAACTTTCAATTGGCAGATTATTTTCAGGAACATTAAAATCAGGAATGGAAGTTTATCTTAATTTGGCTAAAGTGAAGCAAAAAGTACAGCAAGTTTTAATTTATGATGGAATTAAAACAGAATCTATGGAGCAAATTCCAGCTGGAAATGTTTTGGCAATATCAGGAATATCAGGAAGTGCAAGTGAAACAATAACAGAAGAACTTGAAACTTCATTTGAAGAAATCACACATATTTTTGAACCTGTTGTTACAGAAGCAATTGAAGCCAAAATACCTCAAGATCTGCCCAAATTGATTTTAGTTTTAAAACAAGTCGCAAAAGAAGATCCAAGTATTAAAGTTCAAATTAATGAGGAAACAGGACAACATCTTTTAAGTGGAATGGGTGAATTACATCTTGAAATTATTGGAAATAGAATTAGAACTGAAAAAAATGTTGAAATTAGTACATCTGAACCAATTGTTGTTTACAGAGAAACTGTTACAAAGCCAAGCAGAACATTTGAAGGAAGATCTCCAAACAAGCATAATGTTTTCTTTATGCAAGTTGAACCTTTAGATGAGGCCGTTTATGGTGCAATCAAGTCAGGAGATATTGGTGAAATGAAAATTAAGAAAAAAGATGATGTTCTTATCAAGACACTAACAGCACTAGGAATTTCAAATGATGAAGCTAAACGATATAAGGAAATCTATAAAGATTGTGTTTTTTTAGATAGAACCAGAGGAATTGTTGCTATAGGGGAAGTTATAGAAATGGTTATGCAAGCATTTGAACAAGTTGTTGATCAAGGAGTTCTTGCAAAAGAACCTTGTACTAGATTGAAAGTTTCAATAATGGATTGCAAGTTGCACGAAGATGCTATTCATAGAGGTCCTGCTCAAGTTCTTCCGGCTGTTAGAGATGCTGTTAGAGATGCTATTCTAGATGCCAAACCAATTATATATGAACCATTACAAGTATTACAGTTAGATTCTCCTTTGAAATATATGGGTGAAGTTAGTAAGATTGTTCAGAGTAAGAGAGGACAATTAATGGGTGTTGAGCAAGAAGAAGAGCACATGACAATGAAAGCACAGATGCCTGTTAGTGAAATGTTTGGCTTAAGTAATGATCTAAGAAGCGCAACAGAAGGTCGTGGAAATTTCTTTATAGTTGATCAGTTGTTTGCGCAAGTTCCTAGAGAAATCCAGGAAAAAATAATAAGACAGATTAAGCAGAGAAAAGGCATTGAAGCTTAATTATCTTGTCTCGTGGATAAATTGTTGATATTGTGAAAGCTGTCGTCTTAATTCTTGTTCTGAGCGATTATATGCGTCTATAACTCGGTTTGGGTCTTCCATTAACATCATTTTTCTTAATGGTATTGGCATTAAAACAACGATTCTTCCCAAATTACTAGTTGGATCTAATAAAGGAACCTCCCAAAAATCTAACTTGGTATCGTTTGCGCCATTGTTATTTTTTACTTTTAGTCTTCCACTGCTGTAAGGTTGTGTATCGTCAGATTCGGCCTGCATATCTTTTTTATCGTCACCTATGAAGTATAATCCAGAACCATTGTGAATTACATTTTTTTGTTGTAAATAATCTCTAATAAAATCCCTTAAATTTTGAGGAATTTCAACATTTATAACAGCAAGTCTATCTTTGGAGGGAAAAAGAAGAGGGTTGCCGGGTTCAGGTTCTTTATCTACCCAAACAGGATGTATAACTCCGACATGTGCTCCGTTATTAAAATAATCTACTATTCTTTGCATTTGTACATATGGAACTACTCGCGGCGTTAAAAACAATCCAAACATTCTTTCAATACCAGATGCTTCTGCCATTTTTTACCTCACTAGATGCTTGTGTTATCTTATTTATATTTTCTTTTTAATCTTTTCCATACTAAACAATATATTTTTATATTCACTTAAATTAAGATTTCTATAAAAGAGGCTTAAATGATAATTGGTGTAACAGGAACAATTGGATCTGGAAAGGACACTGTTGCAAACTTTTTTGTGAAACATTATAGATTTGAAAAAATAACAATGAGTGATTTTCTTAGAAGAATTGAAAGAAATAGAAAAATTAAGCCAACTCGTGATGCTTTAAGAAAATTGCAACAAGAAATTAGAAATAAATATGGCGAAGATATTTTAATGGATATGCTTCTTTCAGAGATTGTTGAGAGAAATTTGAAAAATGTTGTAATATCTGGCTTGAGAACAAGTGCAGATCTTACTTTATCTAGGAGGAAGTTAAAAGCAAAATTTATTTTTGTTGATGCTAAGCCAGAAATAAGATTCATAAGATTAAGAAAAAGAGGAAGACAAGGAGATCCTAAAGATTTTCATGAATTTTTACATCAAGATGCTATTGAAATGGCAACATTTCATCTTAATAGAGCAAAAAATATATCTGATTTTAAAGTTGATAATTCTAAAGATCCCGAGACTACGGAGAAACAATTAAAGAAGATTGTTAAAAAGTTGAAGATCTAGATCGTCGAGCTATTTAAAAAGGTTTATAAAGCTAGTTTTCGTGAACTTTTTATGGTTAAATCTAATCTTAAGATACAAAATATTGTTGCTACTTGTTCTCTTGGAACTAAAGTTCCTTTGGTAAAATTGGTTCGAAGTCAAGCCAACACAGAATATAATCCAGAACAATTTCCTGGCTTAGTTTTAAGAATAAAACAGCCAAAATCAGCTGTTCTTGTTTTTTCATCTGGAAATTTAGTATGTACGGGAACAAAAAGTACAACACAGGTTAATGAAGTAATTGCACAAGTTATTAAACAGTTGAGAAAAATAAACATAAAAGTTCAAGGTAAGCCAAAGATTTTTGTTCAGAATATTGTTGCTTCAGGTTCAATAGATTTGAACTTAAATTTGAATAAACTTGCTTTGGTTTTAGAAAATACAGAATATGAACCAGAACAATTTCCTGGTTTAGTTTATAAATTGAATGAGCCAAATGCAACATTCTTGTTATTCAGTAACGGAAAACTTGTTTGTACTGGAACAAAGAACAGAAAACAACTTGAAGATGCAATGAAACAATTGATGAAGAACACTAAGGCTGTTTTAGCAAAGATTCAATAAAAAACTTAATTTTTTCTTTTTACTTTTCTTAATATTCTTAAAGAAATTAATGTTGATAATGCACAAAATATAGTCATTATAATAAATAATGAATTGAAAGAATATTTTGAGACAATCAAGCTACCCAAGATTGCGGCAACACCAATTGCTAAGTTTGTAGTACCTGTCCACATAGACCAGGTTTTGCATTCTTCTTTTTCACTTAATCTTTCAGCATACACAGCATCCCAAGCAGGTTCTAGAATACCATGTGAAAAACCCATTATAATCTGTACAAGGAATAATTGCATAGGTGTTCTAATAAAAATATATCCTGCATAAGACACAGTTAATAAAATATAACCTATCACAATCATTAATTTAACCTTTTTTTGAAAAAACTTACTAGTTCCTAAGAACATAACTAAAATTCCTGTGATGATGCAGAATATTGCGTAGGCAATGCCTGCATCAAGAATACTTCCCCCGATGTGTTGAACAAAAATTGCATAAACTGGAGCAAGTAAACTTATTCCAAAATTAGCAACTATGCTTGCTTTCAACAATAACCAAGAACTTTCTCTTAGCTTAAATCTCTGCATAGATCTCCAAAAATTTCCAGGTGTTTTTTTCATTTTATTCTTTCTTCACAAATTTCAATTCTTGGTTTGAAACCTCTTTTTTCATGAAACTGTAATGATTTTTTATTTATATTATAAACGTCTGTTATAATTTCATTTATCTTTATTTTTTTACAATGTTTTACAAGTTCTTTTAATAAAATTGTACCTATTCCTTTATTTCTATATTCTTTTAGAACATAAAACCAGTCGAGCCAACAATATTTTTTTTGTTTACCATAATTGACACCATAAGGAACTCTGCTTGCAATTAAGAACCAGATAAAACCAACTGCCTTGTTGTTAATTGTTGTTACTATGATTTCTTTGCGTTTTAATGAATGATTAAATTGTTTTTTTAAATGAGCTATTGAATCTGGTTTTTCTTTTTCAAGTTTACAAATTTCTTTTATTCCTTTTAGAATTAATAATTCATCCTCTTTTTTTGCATTTCTTATTTCTATTTTCATTTTATTATTTTATCAGCCCAGATAAAATGTCGTTGTTCTTTGAATCCTTTACTTTTCCAAAATTTTCTTGTCCTTTTATGATGAACTTCTTCAAGAATTTGAACATAATGGATCTTTCTTTTTTTTAGTTCATTGTAAAAAGTATGTAATAAGGCAGTTCCAATTCCTTGGCCACGATGACTAAAGTGTACCGCAACATTGTCTAGCATCGCCCATCCACCAGCACAAGTGTGTATGAGATGTGCAAATAAAAAACCAACAATTTTTTTGTCTTTTTCAGCAACAAGAAAAATATTTGTTTTTTCTCTTCTTATAAAATCTCTAAACTCGGGTTTGTCATGAAAATGCATTGTTTTTGAGAAATCAAGTTCAACAGTCTTTTTTCCTAGGTTATAAATTGCATTTACGTCTTGCAATTTAGCTTTTCGAATTTTGAAATTCATTCTATGCTCTTTTAATATTCTAGAATAAAAGGATATATAAAAATTTCTAATTAGAAACTAAGCCTTCATTTCATAGCCTTCTTTAACTGCAATTTTCCACTTGTCTGAGATGTTTTCAGATACAAATTCTTTAATTTTATCTGTTTTTAATTCTAATTTTAAAAGTTTGAGCAAATATCCTAACAAAACAAAATTAACCATACTTTTGTCGTTTAATTTTGATTCTGCTATTTTATTTAAAACATTCATGTCAATTTTCTTAAAAGAAGGTAATGATTCATCTGCTTGTGCAAATTCAAATAAAACATCAGATTTTTCAAAAAATGGTTCTTCTATCAATTTGCAATCTGTTACAATAAAAGAACTAACAATTCCTTTTCTCATATTTGGGCCATAGAGTGTATAAACATAAGCATACATTCCATATGAACTTAAAATTTTTCCAATTAAAGTTGATATTAACTTAGTTCCTTGACCAGCACTTGCAACAATTTGAATTTTCATTTTGGTTTTATAATTCCTAGCTCATTATCTTTGAGATCTTTTTTATTATCAACAATTTTGTAATTCTTTCTATAATAGTCTAGCAGTTGAGCAATATTCAATCCAAGAGCTCTTCCCATATTAACTGGGCAAGCACTTTTTATGTCAACAAAAGCAAAACCTTTGTGATTTATTGCTTCTTTAATGCACATTTTTAGATGATTTGGATGTGCTGTTGTTGTTCTTGCAAAAAAATTATTATTAGCTAGAATAATTTTCTTAATATCTATTGGCCTTTCTTTATTACCATAAGGAGAAGTTGTTGTTATTCTTCCTAAAGGAGTTGTTGGTGCTCTTTGACCACCGGTCATGCCATAATTTTCATTGTCTGAGCAAAAAATCTTAATATCATCTCCTCTTCTTGAAGCATGAAGTAAATGATTTAAACCAATTGCCAATAAATCACCATCTCCGCTTAATACAATGACTTTTGCTTCTGGTTTAATTGTTTTTATTCCTATAGCAACTGGAACCGCTCTGCCATGCAAGGTTTGTACTGAATTTATTGCAAAATAACCAGCTGATCTGCCTGCACAACCAATCCCAGATAATAGAAATAAATCTTTTTTTGAAAGTTTTAATTCTGAAAAAGCCTGACAAGTTGCACCCATTGTAACATACAACCCACAACCATCACACCACCCTCTTTCTTTACCGTTCCAAATAAAATCTTCTGGTTTCATTTTATTTTTAATGCCTCCTTTAATTCACTTAATCTTATCTCTCCACCGGTAATTGCAACTTTTTCAACATCTCTTTTTAAGAATGATTCTAGAAGCAAAGCATACTGACCTTCATTCATTTCAGCAACAATGATTTTTTTATACTTAGAAGCTATTTTTTTAATAATATCTAACAAAGGAAAAATTCTTATTGGTCTGAATAAGGAGAATTTATCTTTAAATGAATACATTGCTCTAGACAAAGCACCAAAAGAAATAACTAAAGTATCTGAATTTTTATTTTCAATATATTCATAAAATTCATAATTTTTAGCTGTTCTAATTTGTTTTTCTTTTAGTTTTTTATTTACTCGCCTATATGCTAATCTGTCTGTTGTTTTTATTATTCCTTCTTCTGCAATTAAACTAGTAACATGTTGATACTCTCTTTTTAATAAATCCTCTTTTCTATTTTTTATTGGAATATTTTTTAAAGTAACTTGTTCAAAAGCATGACTTACATAAGCATCACTTAGTAGAATTATTGGACTGTAAGATTCTTCTGCTGCATTAAAAGAATGAATTGTGTATTCGTAAAGTTCTTGAGCTGAATTTGGATAAAAAACAATAGGATAATAATCACCACCTGCTCCAAAACAAGATTGTAAAATATCTCCTTGAGCTGCTCTTGTTGGCATTCCTGTTCCTGGTCCAACTCTTTGAACATTTACAATAACAACAGGAAGTTCTGTTCTATGTCCAAAACCAATACCTTCTTGCATTAAACAAAATCCTGGCCCGGATGTTGCTGTCATTGCTTTTGTACCTGCTAAAGAAGCGCCATAAAGAGACATTATTGATGCTATTTCATCTTCTGCTTGTAGAAATGGAATTTTTGTCTTAGCCAAGGTATGCATAACTTCAGAAGCAGGAGTAATTGGATAGCCTGCAAAAAATCCTAGACCCGCTTGCAATGCTCCCTGAACAATTGCTTCATTTCCCTGTAAGAATAATTTCTTCTCACTCTCTTTCATATTTTAAATAAGATGAATGTATTTTTTAAATGTTTTTAAAAGTTATAATTACCTTATTTCATTTGTCTGAGATTTTCAAAAACTCTTATGTCTGGAGAAAGAAGATAAATATGATCATCTTTGCTTCTCAATCCTCTGTATATTCTTTGTAGAAATTCTCGCCTTGCTTTGTCAAGATAAAATGAATTGTATTGGTTTGGATTTGTTTTTCTAAGAACTTTCCAAAACAATGAACCAACATCAGGATATGGATATTTTGTTAGAATTATGCTGTTGCAGATATTTCCTGGAAAATCCACTCCTCTTTTGCAAACAGTCGAATATAGAATATCTATTTCACCTTCTTTAAATTTTCTTACAACTTTTTCAAATTTTTCTGTTTTTTGTATTTTGCTTAATTGTTCTCGCGTCATTATATTCAAACCAAATTCTTTTGCTTCTTTTTCTGTTGGTAAATCACTGAATGAGATTATATGAACCAAGATAGGTTTGGGAGCCATTTGAATGCATTTTATTAGTGCTTCAAGGTATTGTTTTCTTGTTGTATTGCCTTTTTTGAAGTTTTCATATTTGCAATTTAATTCTCTGCCTGTTCTTACTGGCGTTATTTTGCCTGGCATTTTTGTCTCTGCTTCAACAATTTGGAAATCAGTTAAGCCAAAGATATTTTTCATGACATCTTCTGAATGCAATGTTCCTGACATTAGAACAATTAGTTTATTTTTTTTCAACAATGCTTCAAATCTTTTTGCAAGATTTGTTGTTATTAAATTAGCTGTTAAACCTCGCTCTTCTTTTTTGAATAACAAATAGGTTTCATCAAAAAAACCTTCAAATAATTTTGCAACTTTTTCACAATGGAAACAGTAATTTTCCTCATCGCATTCAACTGAATTCATCACATCTGCATCAATGAAAATTTTTAATAGATCTAGAATTTTTGTATCTTTTAATGGAAGAATTATTCCATCTATTGCTTGTTTTTCTATTGCTTTATTTTGTATTAGTTGTGAAGTTATTTTTATTAAATCATTTATTGCTTTTTGTGTGTTTTCATTTTCTGTAAATAAAGTACTTAATGAAAAATTTAATCTTACTAAGTTTAATCTTTCTTGTTCTGAGAAACTGTCTAAGAATTCATCACATTCATCAATAATTTCTATATCTGTTGCTGGTTTTCTGTTCATTGCTGTTTCAAGCTTGTATTTCATACTGTTAAAAATAATAACATCTGCATCTGCATATGAAAGATATTGATCATAGTAACCGCAGCCTTTTTTTCTTCTATATATTGTGTATGAGGTGTTTTCTAAGCCCTTGTAGATGATTTTTTGTGCACCCTCTAATGTTTTTAGATCAATTACAGAAGGAATCATAGGACACCAATAATGACATAGTGGTGCTATTGACATTCTTCTAACTTCTTTCATGTCAAGATATTGATTAACTTTTTTATTTTTTTGTAAGTATTCTTTTATTTTTTTTGCATTTCTTTCTTTTATTTCTATTTTGCATGGCAATAAGAAATTATCACATGAATCATCATTATAACTTGGATAAATATTAATAGAACTTTCAATTTCTTCATCATCTTCAAAATCTTTTAATGTTAGATTTGTTTCTTCTTTTGAAGTATGGCCTTCTTTTAAGAATTGGCAGTTGAAATTTGATCTGCCTTTGATAACTTTTATATTTAGTTTTTTACCATCTTTTAAAATATATTTTTTGTTCATGTAATCTTCTTCATATTGTTCTTGTAGGGCTTTGGCTGGCACAACAATAGAAGCTCGGCCAAGTTCTTTTGCAATATTTAATGCAATTGCTGATTTTCCTGTTCCGCAACCGCCCTTTATAAAAATTATTTTATGATTTTCTTTTATCTTTTTTAAGGTTTCATTAACAATATCTTCTTGGTTTTTTTTGTTTGAAAATTCTAATGGAACAAGTTGTTTGTCATTTTCATAGAGATTCCAGATATTTTTTTCAGCCATGATATGATTATTTACAGTTGCTTTATATTACTTTCTTGCTACTTTTCTGAAACAATATTTGTAAATAGATAAATCAGAACACCATAAACTATTTAAAAAGTTAGTTCTACTAAAATAAGGCAAAGGGGAAAATGACAAACGAGGACTTATTGATTGAGGCAAAGGAATTTTTTGAGTATTATAAGAAAGAAGTAGGCAAAACAGCTAAGAAAGGAGCAAAATCAGTTCAAGTTTCTTTCCAAGACATTGCTAGTTTTAGCCATGATTTGGCAGATTATATTCTAAATAAGCCAGAAGATGCTATTGTTTTATTAGAATTGGCTTTAGAAGAGCTTGGATTAATTTCAGGGCCAAAAGTTAGATTTATTGAAATTCCTGAGTCACAAAACATCAATATTAGAGACATTAGAGCTAAACATATCAATCAATTACTTATTCTTGATGGAATTGTTAGACAGACTTCTGAAGTAAGGCCCCAGGTTGTTAATGCAAAGTTTGAATGTCCTTCGTGCGGAACAATTATTTCTGTGCTACAAATAGATAAAAAATTTAGAGAACCTACAAGATGTACTTGTGGTAGAAAAGCAGGTTTTAAGTTGATTTCTAGAGATCTTGTTGATGCGCAGAGGGTTGTTATTGAAGAATCTCCAGAAGCATTAAAAGGCGGTGAACAGCCAAGAAGATTGCCCATATTTCTAAAAGAAGATCTTGTAGAGCCAAGGATGGAGGAAAAAACAACACCTGGTTCAAGGATTCAAGTTATTGGAGTCTTAAAGGAAATGCCAGTTAGTTTATTAGGAGGAGGGATATCAACAAGGTTTGATTTAGTTGCAGAAGCAAATAACGTTATTCCAATGGAAGAAACCTATGAGGATTTGGAAATTGCAGAAGAAGAAGAGAAACAAATTAAAGAACTTGCTTCTGATCCTGAGATTTATAAAAAACTTGCTGCAAGTATTGCTCCAAGTATTTTTGGTTATGAAGAAATTAAACTTGCTGTTGCCTTGCAATTATTAAGTGGAGTTAAAAAAGTTAGAAGTGATGGAACTAAGTCTAGAGGAGATATTCATTTGTTGCTTGTTGGAGATCCTGGAGTTGCAAAATCAGTTTTATTGAAGTTCGTAGCTAGTATTGCTCCTAAAGGAAGATATCTTGTTGGCATGGCTGCATCACAAGCCGGATTGACTGCAACTGTTATTAGAGATGAATTTCTAAGAGGATGGGCATTAGAAGCAGGAGCAATGGTTTTGGCTAATAAAGGAGTTGCTTGCATTGATGAAATGGAAAAAATGACAGAACAAGACAGAAGTTCGATGCATGAAGCAATGGAACAACAATGCTATCATTACGATACTGTAATTAGTTTGGCAGATGGTTCAGATGTTAAGATTGGAGAATTAGTTGAGGATTTACTAGAAAAAAATAAAAATAAAATTATTCAAGGAAAAGATTGTTTGATATTGCCTGTTAGGGATTTAGAAATATTAACAACGGATTTTTCAAAAGTTTTTAATACAAAAATTAATAGAGTAAGTAAACATAAAGCATTTGATAAGTTTATAAAAATCAAATTTTCAAATGGCAGAGAAATTAAAGTAACTCCAGAGCATCCTGTTTTTTTTGCTTCAAATGGAGAAGTTTTAACTAAACGAGCAGATCAAATTAGCATAGGAGATGATATTCCAATTCCATTGATTTTATCTATAGAAGGAGAAGAACAATTTTTTAATATAACTGGAATTGAAAACAAAAATGCAAAAATACACATCAATATACCTATGAGAAATGGTCCAGAACTATTCAAAATTGTTGGTTATTTAATTTCAGAAGGATCTAGAGAAATTAATCGTGGAAAAGTAATTGGAGTTAATTTTTACAATAAAGATTCTAGAGTTTTAGATGATTTTGAAAATTGTATGAGGTCTATTTTTAATGTTTTGCCATACAAACAAACCAAAATAGATGAACATGGAGCAAGACATATGTATAGATATACTTCTACTGAATTGGCAAGATTTTTTTTGAAAATAATGCCAGAAATCATGAGGACTTCTGGAGAAAAACAAATCCCTAAGATTTTAATGAAAGGTAGAAAAGAAGATATTGCTAAAATGTTGTCTTCTTTGTTTGAGGGAGATGGTTATGCTGCCATTAAAAAAAGAACCATACGCATCGGATATTCTACAAAAAGTAAAAGACTTGCAGAACAGGTTCAAGACTTATTATTAAGATTTGGAATTAGAAGCAATATAAATTCAAATGGAGATTATTTTAAGGTTCTAATAACTTCTTATGAAAATATTGAAAAATTTCTAGATGAAATTTCTTTTATAACTCCGGAAAAAAATAATATAATTAAAAAATATCTTAAAGAAAAAGTTATTAAAAGAACAGTAAAAGATATTATTCCTAAAAGTTTTAATGAAAAAATTGTTAAAATAATAGAAGAAGAGAAAATAGAGAATGTTGGAAAATATAAAACATATGATATTATTTTTGATCATATGAAGAGAAAAGATAAATTTTCTTTTTCTAGAGGTCTTTTGAAGAATCTATATTTATTAGTTAAAGATGATGAAAATAAAAGATTTTTAGATCAGTTTATTCAGGATATTGGTTGGGAAAAAGTAGTTGGAATAGAAATTATTGACAATGAAGACCAGAATTGGGTTTATGATGTAACTGTTGAACCTAGTCATGCGTTTGTATCTCAGGCAGCAATTTTGCACAATACAGTTACAATTAGCAAGGCAAATGTTCAGGCAACTTTAAGAGCCGAAACTTCAGTATTGGGAGCAGCAAACCCGAAATTTGGAAGGTTTGATCCTTATCAACCAGTTGCACAACAAATTGAACTAGCTCCAACTTTAATAAACAGATTTGATTTGATTTTTGTTATGAAAGATATTCCTGAGAGAATAAAAGACGAGGCAATTGCATCTCATGTCTTAAGGGAGCATAGGGGAACAAATGCGCCTTCTGCCATAGATCCTGCTTTATTAAAAAAATATTTTGCTTTTGCAAAACAGAAAGTTGCTCCTGAATTAACAGAGCAAGCAATTGAAGAAATTAAAAAGTTTTATGTTGATTTAAGAAATGCTCCACAATTTGGAGATGACCTTGTTAGACCTATTCCTATATCAGCAAGACAGCTCGAAGCTTTGATTAGACTAAGTGAAGCAAGTGCTAAGGCAAGATTATCTAAAAAAGTTACAAGAGAGGATGCTAAAAGAGCTATTCAGATTATGCATTTTTATTTATTACAAGTTGGAATTGATAAAGAAACAGGAAATATAGATATTGATAGAATAACTACAGGAATTCCTTCAAGTGAGAGAAATAAACTTGTACTTGTCAGAGATGCTCTGATTAGATTAGAAAACAAACTTGGAAAATTAATTCCATTACCTGATTTATTAACAGAAGTTCAAGAAAAAGTTCCAGAAGAAGAAATAGATGATATTTTAGATAAATTAAAACGTTCAGGTGATATTTTTGAACCTAAACGTGGATTTGTGCAAAGAGTGTAAAATGCCAGAACAAGAATATAAAAAAAGAAATACAGCATTTAGAGTTTCAATTGGAATGTTGATGAATACAGAGCCAATTTATGAACAAGAAAGATTGAGAGCAGTTAGTTTGAATGGAAAAGAAATTGTTAGAATTAATTTAATTGCAACTGTTGTTGATAAATTCACTAGCGAAGAGAAACCATATGGTTCTTTAACATTAGATGATAACACAGGAGATATTAGAGTTAAGGCATTTGCAGATGATGTCAGACTTTTTGATGGAATTACAATTGGTGATTCTGTTATTGTTGTTGGAGTTATTAGATTGTTTAATGAAGAATTATATATAACACCCGAGATAATAAAACCAGTTGATGCTAGATGGTTACTGGCAAGAAAACTTGAACTTGCTAAAGAATATGGAGATTTTTATGAATCATGTAAATCCTATACACAAATTCCAGAAGAAAAACAACCAGTTGAAGATGCTCAAAGCATTGAAAATAAATTAATTGAGGAAATAAAAATTCCAAGTGATTCTAGCGATGTAATTCAAGAAAGTTTGAGAGCTAAAATATTTGAAATGATTAAAGAAGCAGAACCTCAAGGTGGAATGAGTGTTGAGAAACTTATACTTTCAATGAAAGATCCTGTTGATAAAATAAATTCAGATATTCAAGCTTTGTTAGAAGATGGAGAAATATTTGAACCAAAACCAGGCACGTTAAGAGTTCTTTAAATTATTTTAAAATCAATTCTTGCATGATATTTGTAAGGTGCAATTTCTCTAACTTTTTTTATATCTAGGATTTTAATTTTTTTTCTTAGATGTTTTGCTTTTTCAGATATTCTATTTGCTAATTTTAATTTCATTTCATCCAAGTCTCGAGATTCAATGAAATCATAAAAATGAATTATTGTTCCTTTCTTGACAACAAGAAAAGCTTCTTTTAGAAAATCTTCTTTTAGTTGAGCTCTTGGCATCAAAATTCTATCAAATTTTATTTTTAATTTTGGTAAAACCTTATTAACATTGCCTTGAATTATTTCAATATTATTTAATTTGTTTAATTTTACATTCTCTAAGGCATATTTTGAACATTCTTTTCCAAGTTCGACACAAACAATTTGTTTTGCTTTAGAATGTTTTGCAATTATAATTCCATAAGGAGCAATTCCAGAGAACATCACAAGAACTTTTTCATTGCGTTTAACTTTTTTTGCAATTTCTAATCTATCTGTTCCTAATCTTGGAGAAAAATAACAAGTTTTTATGTTTATTTTGAATCTACAGCCAGATTCATTGTGAATTGTTTCTGTTTTTTTATTTCCAATAATCCAGTTTAATTTTGGAGTTCTTAATCTTCCTGTTATTTTACTTTTTATGAAAACTCCTTTTATGTTTTTATGAGTTTCTAAAAGATCTTTAGCCCAATTTTTAATTTCTTCTTTCTCTTCTTTCTTTACTTTGGGAATATTAAGAAGCGCAATTGTTCCAATAACATCGAATGATTTTAGTTTGTGCATTTTATCTTTAACAATGTATAATTTAAAAAACCTTAGTTATCACCGAACTTTGAGGCAATATTTATAAAATAGAAAGTAATAAAGATATGATGAAAAAAGGTGCTCAGAAAAAGAGATTTCCAAATTTGAATTCTACATTAATTTTATTTTTATCATTCTTTATAGTATTTTTATTAGCAATTTCTTATTTTGATTATAATATAAAATTAAATTCAGCTTTTGGAGTTTCTAGACTTTCTGGAGAAAGTATAGGGGTTTTTAATGGAAATCCTCCTGTAGGTGCCGGGGGCACAACATATTATGTTGCAACTAATGGGAGTGATTCAAACAACGGTTCAAGTGGCTATCCATTCAAGACAATACAGCATGCTGCAGATATTGTCAATGCAGGAGATACTGTTATTGTAAGAGATGGAATTTATACAAATTATACTAATTACGGCGGAGACACTTATGGCATTCGTATCAACGCAAACGGAAGTGCAGGGAATCCAATTACTTTCAAAGCAGAACATAAGTGGGGAGCTATTTTAGATGGACAACACACAGCCAAGAACGGTATTTTGATTAATGATTATAGGTATTATATTATTATTGAGGGGTTTGAAATTCGCAATTATACGAACGTGGGAATTTGGGCAAGCGGTTCTCATGTCATAATAAGACAAAATAAAATTCATCATATTCTGAATGAATCTGGCGGTGATGAATGGGGTTTTGGAATACTCCAATCTGAAAGAATAGCACCCTATCTTGAGGTAGATGGGAATGTTTTCTATGATCTAGGAAGTAAACCAGACTATACTCATATACATGCTATTTATGTTTCATCCTCTAATGTCAATATAACCAATAATATATTCTATAACCTCACCCATGGTTGGGCAATCCACATCTATCCTTCATGGTACCTAAAAGAGAATATCAGAATAGAGGGAAATACTTTTGCAGACCCTAAAGGAAGGCAATGGGAAGATGACTTTGGAGCAATCTTATTAGACACTAATTCATCTAATGTTCTTATTAAGGGGAATATATTCTACAATCCCCTTTATTGTATGATTAACATATATAGCATGGAAGCCCCGTGCAGTGACCTGAAAAATGTGACTATAACAAACAATTTAGGCAATACATCTCACTTATTGAACGATAATAATTGCGGAGATATTCATCTTAGTGACAATTATTTGAATACAAACCCTTTATTTGTCAATGCATCTGGCAGAAATTATCATCTTCAGGCAACAAGTCCTTGCATAGATAATATCACATCATCAATTTTAACATGGGATTTTGACAGCGTTTCTAGACCTCAGGGTTCTGCTTGGGATATTGGAGCATATGAATACAATGGTAACGACGTAGTTTCTTCTTGTGGAAATGATGTATGCGACGGGAATGAAACTGCTTCGTCTTGTCCGTGGGACTGCAGATTAAACAGATCAAAAAAAATCAAGATAGAATATCCTGTATATCAAACTCAGGATGTTACACATTATTTCAACAATGGGTCAAAAGAAACTATTACAGTATATGATGATGTAGCTCGTTTTTTAGCTAGCAAGCTTGACATTGCACTTGATGGACATGCTTATCCCTGGTTTCAAATAGGACAATACACAAACCAAACTATTATCTTTTATGGTATAGGAATGGGATACATTTCAATATATGATGATCATTGGGATTTAGCAGATTCTAACGAATCTAATTTTATCCACCAAAATAATTTGCCTATAACAAAAGCAACTAGATTAACTCATAGATGCGAAACAGATTCTTATAAACCTTACCCAGGACAGTCATGGCGCGAAAATTATCTTAAACCACTTACTATTGCTGGCCTTGCGAGTGATCCTAGATATGATGGATTATTTTTAGATATGTTGGATGATACGTTGGATACTGAAGGATTGTGGTTTTATGTTTCTAATGAAACGCATGCAGTTAATTCAGGCGGATATACAATCAACACAAGTTTTGACATAGATGATGATTACTGTGGGAATCATGTTAATGTTTCCATAGGTTCAAATCAATATGCAGTTGCAAATTATTATAGCAAGACAGTTGTTTTGAGCAATTATTTAGCTCCGGGAACTCTAGTGAATGTAAGTTATTATATTGTAGCAGATGCAAACCACAGCCAGGTAGCAAACTGGCATCAGGATATGTTGGATACTTTAAGTTACTTAAAACAACAATTAAATGGAAAATTAGTTATTTTTAATGGATTCTATTCATTTTGGAATGAGTCATTGGCTGCAGATGAGATAAATGTATCGAGCGGGGCTATGGATGAGGCATTTTTATATAATTATCCAGATGTTGCAGCATGGAAAGCTGCTGTTAATCGTGTGAAAAATTATTCTACAACAAGAATGGTTTTAGATCAAGCCACTTTTTATGATAATCCGAATAATCCGAATGAGCCGTCTGTAAAGAAAAATGCCATGTTCGCATTTACATCATTCTTATTAGGAAAACAAGATTACGCATATTTTGATTTTGCTCTTGAGCCTGGGCCATATCAACATTTTTGGTATGCTGATTATTGGGAAACTGATTTAGGAGATGCACTAGAACAATATCGTGTTTACTCTTCACCTAGCGGAACATTATATGGAAGAGAATTTAACAATGCACTTGTATTAGTTCAGTCTGTTTCCTCGAGCAATATTACAATTAATCCTGCTACTTACGGTTCTTTTGTTTCTTACATTGATAATTATGGGGTTACTCGCGCAATTCCTGGTTCAATTATCATACAGCCTAGTTCAGGAACTATCCTGATTAAAACTGGAATAGTTATAGATAATGCCCCAACAACAACATTAAATTCTCCTGCAAATGGATATTCAACTAATTCAACATCAATAACATTCAATTGTTCTGCTACCGACGATAAAAGGATGCAGAGCATTTCACTTTATGCAAATATTTCAAGCTGGCAATCAATAAACTCAACATCTTGTTCTGGAACAAGTTGTACTTTAGTTTATACAAAAACATCTATTCCAGTTGGAACATACAAATGGAATTGTTTAGCCTATGATAATGCATCTCAGTCAGATTGGGCAACTAATTACACATTTACAATTTACAATTCTTCTTTACAATGTTCAGATGGAACATCATACGGAGAATGCTCATCGACAAAACCATTGTATTGCAATAATGGAAACTTGGTGAACAAATGCTCTTCATGTGGATGTTCATCTGGAACATGCCAGCCAGATGAATCATGCAGAACTTCTGGCGGTGGCGGAGGTTCGAATTGTGATAACGGAGATAAACAATGCTCTGGAAATATTTTACAAGTTTGTTTGAGTGGAAA